>ERZ835880.38-NODE-38-length-146311-cov-9.179302_pt1 | contig 146311 bp, 213 predicted proteins | sample MGYA00519944_ERZ835880 | MGnify/ENA primary metagenome ERZ835880 (study PRJEB31850, sample SAMEA3708787) | human gut metagenome | biome: human gut; feature: human-associated habitat; material: faeces | place: China | collected 2014 ... | reverse complement strand
GCCGCCTGGCTCAAAGGCGTGTTGCGGCGGGTGTCCAGAATTTTTTTCACCGGCTCGGCCCAGGCGTTTTTGGTGGCCAGCTGCCATTTGTCCTCCAGATGCAGCAGCTGCAGGCCCCGGGCCGGGCGGTCATACTCGTCCTGCAAGGCCCAGAGTTCCCGCTCCACCGTGTCCTCGTCCATATCCAGCGCCTGGGCCAAGCGCCCGGCGCTCACCGGCTCGGCGTGGGCAAAGAGCATTGCCTCCACTGCGGCACGAATTTGTTTCTGATTCATTGCTCCTCCTTTGTGCGGTCAATGCGGCCCCGGTGCATCTTCAGCTCGCCCTCCGGGCCAAGCGTCACACGGCCGCCGCGCACCAGCTCCAGCAGCGCCAGAAAAGTGGCCACGTTGGCCCCCCGGGTCTGGCGGCGGGAAAACAGCTGGTCCATCTTTTTTGCACCGCCTGCAATGAGCTGGCGCAGGATGTAGACCACCCGGCTGCTCACCGAGACCTGCGGGGCCGACACCAGCGGCTCGAACTGCTGCTGGGTGGGCATTTTGCGGACGGTGGTGCGCCCCATCAGGGCCTGCCAGCAGTCTGCCAGCACCTGCGGCGCGTGGAAGAGATCATAGGTGTTGTCCCATTCCAGCCGGGCCGGGGTGCGCACGAACACAGTGTGCTCCTCTCCCCGCTCCCGCAGACGGGCGGCCATCCGGCGGCACTGGTCATATTCAATGAGCTGGCCGGTGAGCTCCTGCTTCATCCGCTCGCCCTCTTCACTGCGGGGCAGCAGCAGATAGCTCTTCATCTCCACCAGATGGGCCGCCATCTCGATAAAGGCGCTGGCGGTCTCCGGGTCCGGGTCGGCCTGCTCCACCGTGCGGGTGTACTGGTCGATCAGTTCCAGAATGGGGATGTTGTGCAGGTCCATCTTATGTTTGGCCACAAGAGCCAGCAATAATTCCAGCGGGCCGTCAAAATCTTCCAGATGGAAGGTCAGTTCCTCTGCCATCGCTCAGACCACCGTCCCGGCTGCTGTGTAGTAGACCGAATAGGCGATCCGGTCAATGTAACCGGTACCCGCACTCAGCAGATCCCACACAGCATTGTTCAGGTAATACAACGGGGTATCCAGCAGGCCCATCCACATCGCCGCCAGCAGCGCGATCATGATATAGCGCTCGTACTTCATCAGGCCGAAGTACGCCCGCTGGGGCAGCGCCACCAGCAGGATGCGGCTGCCGTCCAACGGCGGCACCGGGATAAAGTTGAACACCGCCAGGCTCACGTTCATCAGCACCATATACTGGAGGAAGTAGGCCAGGTAGTAGGTGGCCTGGTTTACCGGAGCCCAGTAGTACATCACCTTCCACAGCACCATGGCAAGATAGGCCAGCACAATGTTGGCCACCGGGCCCGCCAATGCGGTGAGGGCCATGCCCCACTTGGGGTTTTTGAAGTTGCGGGGGTTGGTGGAGACCGGCTTTGCCCAGCCCACGCCCGCAAATACCATGCACAACGTGCCCAGCAGGTCAAAGTGAGCAAAGGGATTCAGCGAAAGGCGGCCTTCGCGCTTGGCGGTAGGGTCCCCCAGCAGCCAGGCAGCCAGCGCATGGCCGGCTTCATGGAACGGGATGGCCACCAGTGCCACCAGCGCGCGGACGAGATAATAGGTTGCCCGTGTCATAAGCATCTCCTGAAAAACAACATTTTCTATTATAATACTATCTTTTGGCCGGTTGAGCAACCCTTGCTGCAAAAGATTGGAAAAAGATGACGGAAATTTTGAAAAAAGGCTTGCATTTTGCCCGCGTCTCTGGTAAAATAGTCAAGCTGATTATTTTGATTCCTTACTTCACTCTAGGAGGTGCAAGTACCATGGCTAAGTGTGAATGCTGCGGCAAGGGCGTTACCTTTGGTATTAAGGTCTCTCACTCCCATCGCCGTTCCAACCGTACCTGGAAGCCGAATGTCCGTCGTGTCAAGGCGGTCGTGGATGGCTCCCCCAAGTATGTCTACGCATGCTCCCGTTGCCTGCGCGCTGGCAAAGTTACCCGCGCTGTCTAATTTGGTGTATGTGGCCGGTCACTTTGTCGAGTGGCCGGCTTTTTTTGTTGCCTTAAAGGAGATGAACGCATGGCTCTTCCCACCGATCCCATCATGCTGCTGAGCGTGGTGAACCTCAAACTCCGGGATTATTTCAAAAACCTCGATGCTTTGTGCGAAGATCTGGACGTCGACAAGACTGATCTGTGTGCAAAGCTGCGTGCCGTCGGCTACGAGTACGACGCACAGCGCAACCAGTTTGTCTGATTTATCCTGAAACGCTACTGCCGGCTGGACGTGCAGCGACTGTGCGCCGGGGCCGGATCATGATAAAAAAGGAGTGCTTGATTGATTATGATGCAGGGTACCTATTACAAAGAGTGGAGCAGTGTGCTGAACCGCGAGATGGAGTTTAAGGTATATGGCAGCGCCGGTGTGCCGGTGCTGGCTCTGCCCGCCCGCGGCGGCCGCTTTTTCGACTGGGAGAACAACGGCATGCCGGACGCCATTGCCCAGCTGCTGAACGAGGGCAAGATCCAGCTGTTCTGTGCCGACAGCGTGGACGGTGAAGGCGTGCTGAACGGGGATCTGCCGCTGCGCCGCCGGGCCGAGGCACAGGAGAAGTATTTTGTTTACCTGACTGCCGAGCTGGCTCCCCGCATCCTGGCCCTGAACAAGGCCGAGAAGGGCACCAAGATCTGGTGCGCCGGTGTGGATCTGGGCGCTTATCAGGCCGTGAACTGCCGTCTGCGCCGCCCCAACCTGTTTGCCGGTGCCGTGGGCATGGGCGGCATCTACGACCTGAGCCGCTTCTGGGGTGTCGAGAACGACGATCTGGTGCTGCGCTGTTCTCCCCTGCTGTACCTGCAGGAGAACGGCATCGCCAACAAGCTGGCACTGGTCAAGGCCGAGGAAAACAGTCTCATCCTCTGCGCCGGTCAGGGTGCCTACGAGGATGACGCCAAGGCCGACACTCAGGCACTGGCTGATGTGCTGCAGGCCCAGAGCCTGCCCGCTCATCTGGAAGTGTGGGGCGGCGACGTGTCCCACGACTGGTACTGGTGGGGCAAGATGTGGAGCCTGTTTGCTCCGCGCATTCTGGAAAAGTAACTTTATCACGGTTCTGTGTGAGGGAAAGCCTGCGGGTTTTCCCTCTTTTTTCTTTTATTTCAAATTCCTACTTGATTTGTCGGATATGGTGTGGTATACTCCTGCTGGAAGCAAAAGATACCCCCAAGGGGTTTGTGAAAGGAGCCTGCATCATGGAATCCACCGAAAAGAAGCCCTGCTGTTGCTGCAGCACCGAAGAGCCTGCGGCAGACACGGTTTCCCCCGCCGATGTACCGGACGCTGTTCCCTCCTGCTGCCGCCACAAGGACCGCAGCCCGGAGGAATACAAAGCACTGGTCAACCGGCTGAGCCGCATCGAAGGCCAGGTACGCGGCGTGCGCGGCATGCTGGAAAAGGATGCCTACTGTGTGGACATTCTGGTACAGGTGGCCGCCGTGAACTCGGCGCTGAACAGCTTTGCCAAGGAGCTGCTGGCCCAGCACATGAGCACCTGTGTGGCCGATGACCTGCGTGCCGGCAGCGACGAAAAGCTGAACGAGCTGATCAGGCTGCTGCCCCGGCTCATGAAGTGACCCTGCGGCGGACATACTGGACTTATCAGGAGTGAATACGATGGAACAATACAATGTAACGGGTATGAGCTGCGCGGCCTGCTCTGCCCGGGTGGAAAAGGCCGTAAAAAAGGTACCGGGTGTGACCAGCTGTTCGGTAAGCCTGCTGACCAACTCCATGGGCGTAGAGGGCACCGCATCCAGCGCGGCGATCATTCAGGCCGTGCAGGAAGCCGGTTACGGTGCCAGCCCCAAGGCGGCCGGTGCTGCCGCCGCCAGCTCCCCCAGCGCCGACCTGGATGCGCTGGCCGACCACGAGACGCCCAAGCTCAAGCGGCGGCTGATCGCTTCGCTGGGCTTTCTGCTGGTGCTGATGTACTTTTCCATGGGCCACATGATGTGGGGCTGGCCTCTGCCCCACTGGTTTGACGGCAACCATGTTGCCATGGGCCTTGTCCAGCTGCTGCTGGCGGGCATCGTGATGGTGATCAACCAGAAGTTCTTCATCAACGGCTTCAAGGGGCTGATCCACGGCTCCCCCAACATGGACACGCTGGTGGCCATGGGCTCCATGGCCAGCTTTGTGTGGAGCACCTACGCCCTGTTTGCCATGACCCGCGCACAGGTGGACGGCAACGACGAGCTGGTCATGCACTATATGATGGAGTTCTACTTTGAGTCGGCGGCCATGATCCTGACTCTGATCACGGTGGGCAAGATGCTGGAGGCCCGCTCCAAGGGCAAGACCACCGATGCACTGAAGAGCCTGATGAAGCTGGCCCCCAAAACGGCCACCCTGTTGCGGAACGGTGCCGAGGTGACCGTACCCATCGAGCAGGTACAGAAGGGCGACATCTTTGTGGTGCGCCCCGGTGAGAACATCCCGGTGGACGGCGTCGTGCTGGAAGGCAGCAGCGCCGTGAACGAAAGCGCCCTGACCGGCGAGAGCATCCCGGTGGACAAGGCCGCCGGGGACAAGGTGAGCGCCGCCACGGCCAACCAGTCCGGCTTCTTGCGGTGCGAAGCCACCCGCGTGGGTGAGGACACCACCCTGGCCCAGATCATCCGGATGGTGAGCGATGCCGCCGCCACCAAGGCTCCCATCGCCAAGGTAGCCGACACCGTGTCCGGCTTCTTTGTGCCGGCGGTCATCAGCATCGCGGTGGTCACCACCGTGGTCTGGCTGCTGCTGGGCCGGGAGCTGGGCTATGCGCTGGCCCGCGGCATCTCGGTGCTGGTCATCAGCTGCCCCTGTGCCCTGGGCCTTGCCACGCCGGTGGCCATCATGGTGGGCAACGGCATGGGCGCCAAAAACGGCATCCTGTTCAAGACTGCCGCTTCGCTGGAAGCCGCCGGCCGCACCCAGATCGTGGCGCTGGACAAGACCGGCACCATCACCAGCGGTGAGCCGAAGGTCACCGACATCCTGCCCGCCGACGGCGTGACCGAGACCGAACTGCTGACCCTGGCCGCCGCGCTGGAATGCAAGAGCGAGCATCCGCTGGCCCGCGCTGTGCTGGCCTATGCCGAGGCCCAGCAGCTGGACGCCCCGGAGGTGACTGACTTTGCAGCTCTGCCCGGCAACGGCCTGAGCGCCAAGCTGGACGGCAAGGAGATCTTTGGCGGCAATGCAGCCTTTACCGGCACCAAGGTCACCGTCCCGGCCGAGCTGGCACAGGCAGCAGCCGAGCTCTCGGCGCAGGGTAAGACCCCGTTGTTCTTTGGCGGCGCAGGCCGTCTGCTGGGTGTCATCGCGGTGGCCGACACCATCAAGGAGGACAGCCCCCGGGCCATCCGGGAGCTGCAGGCCATGGGCATCAAAGTGGTCATGCTCACCGGCGACAACCAGCGCACGGCTGACGCCATCGGCAAGCAGGCCGGTGTGGACGCCGTGATCGCCGGGGTGTTGCCGGACGGCAAGGAGGCCGTGATCCGCCAGCTGCAGGCCGCCGGTAAGGTAGCCATGGTGGGTGACGGCATCAACGACGCCCCTGCCCTGACCCGCGCCGACACCGGCATCGCCATTGGCGCCGGTACCGATGTGGCCATCGACGCCGCCGATGTGGTGTTGATGAATTCCAGGCTCTCGGATGTGCCCGCCGCCATCCGCTTGAGCCGCGCCACTCTGCGCAACATCCACGAGAACCTGTTCTGGGCCTTCCTCTACAACACCATCGGCATTCCGCTGGCAGCCGGTGCGTTCATCCCCTTCGGCCTGACGCTGAACCCCATGTTCGGCGCAGCGGCCATGAGCCTGTCCAGTTTCTGCGTGGTGAGCAACGCCCTGCGGCTGAATCTGTTCGATCTGCACAGCACCAAACACGACCACCCGCTGAAAAACGCTTCTTCCCTGCCCGCTGCCCTCACGCAGCCCGCAGCGGTTGAGGATAAAGAGAGTACCATCAAGGAGGATACGACCATGAAAAAGACTCTGCATGTAGAAGGCATGATGTGCGGCCACTGTGAGGCCCGTGTGAAGAAGGCGCTGGAGGCCCTGCCCGAAGTGACCGAGGCTGTGGTGAGCCACGAGGCCGGCACCGCCGTTGTCACCCTGAGCGCCGAAGTTTCCGACGATGTGCTGAAGAAGACCGTCGAGGATCAGGACTACAAGGTCATCGGCATCCAGTAAGCCCCTCCCGCACAAACAGCAGCGGCCTGTTCCCCCGTTTTGGGAGAGCAGGCCGCTGCTTTGTTTTATGGTTTTTCAGGAAAGTTCTGCAAGGCGTCTGGCTCCTCTGGTTTTCAGCCAGTGCCCCAGCAGCCCGTCCGCACCCGCCAGCAGCACAAGGGCCGCCGCCATGACCGCCGGAAGCGGAAGGATCTTCAGCAGATTGGTCTGCGCAAGGGTCAGCACCAGCACAGCAACGAGATTGGCCGCCATGGACAGCAAGGTACAGCCACTCATTTTGATCACCGCGGCCTCACTCGTCCAATGCAGGTTGGGCAGCACAAGCCCCAGTGCAAGGCCCATTTCCGCACTGAGCAGCACAAACAGCTCTGCTTCCAGCAGGGTCAGGCAGAAATACACCGGCGGCATCTGCACCGCCGCCTGCATGCACACAAGGCACAATGCCGCCGGGACGCCGGTCAGCAGCAGATGCAGTTCCAGCTTAGCACACAGGGCCTGCCAGGACGGGATGGGCAGGCTTTGCAGGAGCCAGACCGTCCGGCCTTCCAGCGAGACGGAGGGCGTGGTCAGGAAGTTGGCTGCCGACACCGCACACACGGCACAGCACACCAGCACCGGGACCCCTTCCGGCACGGCCTGCGCAAACCGGGCAAAGAGGTCTGCCTTCCACAGGGACACGCCGCCCAGCACCAGCAGGCCCAGCGTGCCCATGGCGCTGTTGAGCATATAGGCCGAGCTGGACCCCAGATGCAGCAGTTCCCGGCGCAGCAGAGCCTGCCGCAGGCTGACGGGGCGTGCTTTTCGTGCATGGTATGCCGTGCGGGCCGTACCCTTCCGGGCCGTCATGCGGCGCAGGTAGGGCTTTTCCAGCAGCTTGCAAAAGGCCGCAAAGCACAGCACTGTGCCCAGCACGAGGCCGACCAGCGCCGGGAGATCCCCTGCCGCCGCGCCGCCCAGCAGCCGCAGCGGCCAGGCTGCACGGGCAAGCACCGCACCCGACTGTGCGGCATCGGCCAGCAGATCGTCCAGCATCTCCTGCACCCGCAGAAAACCCGCATAATACAGCGCAAAAAACACCAGCGAGCACACCACGGTGACCAGACTTTTGTGCCGGGCGCGGTCATTGGCCAGCGCCACAGCCCAGCCCAGCAATACCGCCAGAATGCAGGCCGCTCCGGCCAGCACCAGTGCCATGGGGATGCTGCACAGCACCCCGGCCAGCGGATGGGCTGCCAGCAGGCCGTAACACCCCACCGCCGGGACCCACGCCATGAGCAGGTAGATCAGGCAGGCCAGATAAACGGTGCTCACCCGCACCCCGAAAATGACCGCCGGCGGGATGGGCAGCGAGAGCAGCAGTTCGTTGTCCCGGCTCTGGAACAGGCCGGAATAGCTGGTAAAGGCGCTGGCCAGCACGCTCACCAGCAGCGCCGTGAGCCCCATAGAGGCAAAATACAGCCAGTCCAGCCCGGCCGGGAGCAGCACCGAAGCCAGCGGCAGGGCCATGCCTGCAAAGCAGAGCATGAGCACCACCACCAGCACGGCAAACAGCAGCGCATACCCCACGGCCGATGCCCGGGACCGCGCTTTGCCGGTCTTGCTGCTGCGGAGAAAGGCCGCGCCCAGCTCCCGCAGCTGCTTGCGGAGCAATGCACGGATCATCATGCCTGCGCCTCCGTGCCTTCCAGTTCCAGAAAGACCTCTTCCAGACTGTCATCGCCGCGCACCTCGTCCATGGAACCGGCCCGCACCAGCCGCCCGGCCCGGATGATGGCCACCCGGTCGCAGAGCTTTTCGGCCACCTCCAGCACATGAGTCGAGAAGAAGATGGCCCCGCCGCCGTCGCAGAAGCGGCGCATCAGGGTCTTGAGCTGGTGTGCCGCCAACGGGTCCAGCCCCACGAAGGGCTCGTCCATGAGGATGAGCTTCGGCTCGTGGAGCAGGGCCGAGATGATGGCCAGCTTCTGCTTCATGCCGTGGGAGTATGCGCTGATGGGCTGGGCCAGGTCCTGCGTGAGGTCGAACTGGTCGCCGTAGGACCGGATGCGCTCGGCACGCTCCCGTGCCCCCACGGCAAAGATATCCGCGATGAAGTTCAGGTACTGGATGCCGGTCATGTATTCGTACAGGTCCGGGTTGTCCGGCAGATAGGCCAGCCGCCGCTTGCATTCCAACGGGTCGTCCTGCACCGAGATGCCGTCCACCGTAATGCGGCCGCTGTCGAACTGCTGGATGCCGCAGCAGCACTTGAGTGTGGTGGTCTTGCCCGCGCCGTTGTGGCCGATGAATGCGCAGATCTCGCCGGGGCGGATGTGCAGGCTGAGGTCCTGCACGGCCGCCTTGCCGCCGTAGGTCTTGGTCAGATGTTCGATGTTGAGCATAAAGTGCCCTCCTTTGTCCGGGGCAGTGCGCCCCTCTGCCCTTAGAATATACCTTCCACAAGGGGGAAGGTCAAGGGTGACCGGTCCGCGGCCGGTCAGACTGCAATAATTTACAGTTTCTTCAAAGATGCCCCTTGCAAAAGTACAAAAAAATGGTATACTAATACAACGAACTGAACGGAGAAAGGAGGCGCGCAGCATGGCACCCACCAAGGAGCGCCCGGCGACCAAAACCATCGCCACCAACCGCGAAGCGCGCCACGAGTATTTCGTTCTGGAAGCGCTGGAGACCGGCGTTGAGCTCAAGGGCACCGAGGTCAAAAGCCTGCGGGCCGGCGGGGTCAACCTGAAGGACAGCTGGGTGGACATTGAGGACGGCGAACTGCTGGTCAAGGGCATGCACATCACGCCCTACGACCACGGCAACATCTTCAACCAGGACCCTCTGCGTGTCCGGCGGCTTCTGGCACACAAAAACGAGATCCGGCGGCTGCACCAGCAGTGCAAGCTGCAGGGATACACGCTGGTGCCGCTTTCGCTCTATTTCAAACATGGCCGCGTAAAAATGGAACTGGGCCTTTGCAAGGGCAAAAAGCTCTACGACAAGCGAGCCGACGCCGCCCAGCGCGACGCCAAGCGTTCCATCGACCGCGCCATGAAATCCAACGGCAAATACTATTGATCGTTTCAGACGGTTTCCCTGAAGCGGAACTTCTCCTGTTTTTCGTGCATTGCAAGGTGCACTTTTATGGGGGCGTAAAGGTTTCGACGGGGGGAGCGAGGTCTGGGCAGCGGGTAGCAGCGGGGGAACTGCTCTATAACTCCTCCAAACAATTAACTGACAACAACAATTATCAGTTGCTCGCAGCCTGAGTGCTGCGCGTCTCGCCCACTCTTGTGTCGTGTGGGGCCGGGGCGTCCTTTAGACACAGCACCTGAACGGACTTAAGCTTTGCGGACCGGCAGGAACTCATGAAGCTACCAATGCGCTAGCCTGACGATCGGCGTGGCGCGGCGGGAATGTTGTAGATCGCCTGCACCCGGAGACACCTACACTGAACTCTTTTCGGACATGGGTTCGACTCCCATCGCCTCCACCAGTAAAGGCTAGAAATTGACGCAAATTCGTTGATTTCTAGCCTTTTTCTTTGCTAAAATGTAACTGGTTGCATTTTAGGTTGCATTTTAAAATGAAATTTGTTACAATGGTGTCGTGAGGACTTTCTCGGTTACATAGCTGGTTACATCGCCCAGCAAAAAATTCAAAAAAGGGGAATGTTAAAATGAGAGAAAAAATTGTATCGAACATTTATTACGACCGAGAAAAGAAATCTTATATTGTGTACTTTAATTATGGTAAGGACTCTACGGGTAAGTATATCCGAAAGACAAAAACATACAAAGATATTCGTACAGCAAAACGAGAACTTAAAAATTTTGAAGCAGAAAAAGCCAATCAACAATTATTGCAGCCTGATGGTATAACGTTCAAAAGGTATGCAGAAAAATGGCTGAAATATAAAGAAGCCAGCTGTGAAGATACTACTATTTATGGTTACAGGCAGTTCTTGACCAAACATATCTACCCATATATGGGGAACATGCCATTACAGTCAATTACGTCTGACACAATTAACGATTATATTTATTTTAAAACTCATTGTGAGAAAGAAGACAATCCACTAAGTGTCAACTCTATTCGAAAGCATTACGATTTATTAAAGCAACTTTTTGACCGAGCTGTTGAGGCCGACGAAATAAAAAGAAATCCGGTATCAACGGTAGCTCCTCCTAAAAAAACTTCTGCAGAAATTTCTGTCTATAGTAAAGAACAACTGCAAATATTATTTTCCATAGCGCATGGGACTCGCATGGAACCTATAATAAAACTTGCTGGATATCTTGGTCTACGCAGAGAAGAGATTTGTGGTTTGCAATGGAGTTCCGTAAACTTTGAAAGAAATATAATTTATATAAATAATGCTAGAACATATGCTGGGATAACAATTGAAAAAGGTACAAAAAGCAAACGAAGCACTCGTGCACTTGCCATGCCTCGAGATTTAGCGGACACCTTAAAAACCATTTACAAAGAATATACTGATTATAAAAAAGAGTTACAACTTGATGAAGGATTCGAGTATGTTATTAGTATGGGCAACGGATTGCCAATGCGTCCGAATTATGTGAGTGATTGCTTTAAAAAAATGATAGACGATGCTCATTTGCCTCATATTACTCTCCACGGATTAAGACATAGTTTTGCGTCCGTTGCAAATGATTTGGGGATACCACTCTATGAAATATCAACTTCGCTTGGGCACTCTAATACTAGTATAACAGAACAAATCTATGTGCAGCTTTTCGACAAAGGGCATACTAACACAATCAATACAGTTGCAAATGCTTTAAGCAATGAATAAAGAAAGGGTGTAGGATTTTCCTACACCCTTTATGTTTTAATATGTAAGTTTATATTGCCAGTCAAAACATTTTATCGATTTTATTTTCTTTGCACCATTGGTCGAACTTCACAACGCTAATTCTATATGAATGCCCGATTTTCACAGACGGAATAGAGCCATCCCGGATGAGATTGTATACCGCACTCTTACTGAGTGACAACATCTTCTGAATGTCTTTTGGTGTGTACACCAACTTTGCTTCTTTACTTTCCATAATATTCTCCACTTCTTATCATCTATATTATAGGACGATTTCCATCTTCTCTGCCCCATACTTTGCCATGCACACATTATAAAGAAGCATGGCTCGGGTCATGAGGCCAACACCGCCGATACGAGGAGTCACTTTGATACCGTCCATATCATAAACAGCGTCAGAACAGTCTCCGTGTTGCTTCCCGTTCTCGTCATAATTGATACCAACATCGATGCAGACCTCTACTTGATCAAGACCAAGCGGTGTAATAAAATTGCGTTTGCCAACCGCAGAGATGACCACATCAACCATATCCATTGCAAGAGCCGTGCACTTCATAAAACTTCCGCTGCTATTCACAGAGATAACATTACAGTGTCGCTCAATCAGCATATTAACCAGAGGACGACCCACAATATCAGATTGCCCACACACAAGCACATTCTTGCCATCCAGGTTGTAACCGATGGAATCAAAAATCTTCATAACGCCCAGTGGAGTACAGGGCTGAAATGGAGATGTAGAATTAAAACCATCAACATCAACTGCGTCTGGAATGCAGATATTTTGGGGGTTGATATGTTTTGGCAGCGGAAGCTGAACAATGATACCGTCCGCATCTTCCCAGTTATAATCATCTAAGATCTTGTTGTTCAATTCATCTTCAGTAATATTTTCTGGCAGCTTAATAAGATTTGCTTCGATTCCAACCTCTTCACAGTCACGCAACTTGCCGCGAATATAAGCGTTGGATGCAGGATTGTCCCCTACTTGATAAATATGTAAAATAGGTGCATAGTCATCTTCTGCAATAATATTTTTGATTTTATTTTTGATATCTTGTGCAATAGATTTGCAATCAATAATCATTGTGAACCTCCTTCAATTCTTTAGTCATATTTCTTTTCTCCCCAGAAGTTCCACATCATACCCTTCCATTTCCGAGTACACTCAGGACAGAAGTCATGTTTAATTCCCGTATAACTGAGCCCATTTAAATTCCAGTCTTTTGCTTGGGAAGCGTCTGGTTCTCCATTGTACGTCGTTACAACTATTTCTTCGCCGCAATTATCGCACGTGATCTTTAAGCAGTCCTGTCTCATCAAATCACCATCCTATAAATAATCCAAGTTTTATCAAGGTCGCTTAGTAATATCGCAATCAATGTCTCGTGCAAGCTCTAAAAAATCCTCAAAAGACAAGTCGTGCATAATTTCTGCAGTAGATACTTTATTCGGAGAGACGTATCGAAATTGCTTTTTCAGTTCGATATAACTGTTACTATTTCTTTTGATTTTTACTGTTTCTGAGTGCTCACCGACATTTGGGATGACAACATAAAAATGATTTTTAATTGTCTCCCCTATCCAACTTGGACGTCCAGCTCCATCTCTGTTATAAAATTTTACTGAATATTCTTCAATCGAATTCTTCTCAACGTATCGTAGCAAAGTTTTTTTATAAAAGATTTCTCTACGGTATGGAGCAATACCACATAAGTCAGCAGAGATAATATAATATCCAAGTTCTTTCATCGATGTTCTCCTTTATACTCACTACTACTATACAGAATATTTCGTAGCTGATTGATAAAATCATCCACAACGCATTCACTGCAATCTAAATTAGCCGTACACATGTCACAGCTATCAGTATAATGGTACAGTAGATCTTTGATTGATCTTTTATAATATTCTGTTTGGTCTTTATAAAACCCTAATTCTTCCATAAGAATCACCTCGTTACTGTACTAACTCCATTATTTTTAAGATACTTTATTTTCTTTTAATAATTGGATTACTGTAGATATTTTTCTTTGGCTTAAAAAGGAATCTGAGATATTCAGGCGTTTGATCTGCATAATAAGTGTATTCTAATTTGCAGCCATATTTTTTATCAAACTCTATTAGTTCTTCTTCCGTAAGCGTACCAGTTTCAAGTTTTTTTCTGAAAAGCTGATAATCTTCTGTAAATGTACTACAAAATGCAAAGTCACCCATAAGTCACCTCATAAAAGTCTAGTTTTACCGTATTATTTTCTAATTTTTATAGCGATGATACATTATTTATTTACCGTTCGGAACTGTTTCTCCATAAAGTCATCCCATTTCATACCGAGAGGATTACCGTCAACATCCACACAGTTTCCATCATCATCACAATAAACAGCAGGCTCTGTTGGCTTGCCATAAAATGGGATAGATTCCTTTGGAACAATTTGAATTTCTTTGTTAGGATCATAATTGAAATCGTGAGTTCCATCGCAAGCTACGACATCTCCATCCGGCATTATGTAAACCGGCTTGAAGAACTTCTTGTTTTGATTATTTGATGTGTCAAAAGAGACTCCCACAATCTCATACTTGTCCCATATTGGATTTCCTACACTCGTATTCTTTGTTAGCGATTTTTTCCTGCTCATGTAAATCAAGTCCTTTCAGCCAGTAAGATGGACATTCATAAATTTTTTCGAGGGTGTTTGCATCGCAAAAGTGCTCTCGATCTCTTTTGTTGTAATCGTAATATCCAATAAATGAATTACCATAATCGCTTATTACAAGGTTATCTTTTAAAAGAATCGGACGCTCATCCATGACCTTGACCCAGCCAAAGAAATTTTTGCAAGATTCAGTATAGCAATTTCCTAGCTGCTTCCTAAAAGCGCATACTTCTTTATGTAAACATTTACTGCAAATAGCCATTTTTTCTCGCTTTCCAACAGAAATTCTCCGCCCAATCATAAAATAGTTTTGGAATGTCTCGTACACGAGAAACAACTTCCTGAAGTAAGGTGTTACTAGCTTTGTCTTCATGAGGTTCTTTATAAATACATTCCCATTTATACTCCCAGAGTTCAACTGTATTATCGTCTTGTGTGCTAATCTTCACTAAAATAGAATGAATCTTGTCGTTTATACTTACGGAAGCGTGACAATTTTCTTGTTTGAGAGGCCACTCATTTATTTTTGCAAATAAATCAAATGCCCTATCGACTGCCATTTCGAATAATGGTTGTTCATCAAAGCACATGCATATTCGTTCTATATCCCCATCATGCAGAAGATTTAGTTCCCAAACTTCCATTACGTTCACCACACTTTAAATCATACATTTTAATCGTCAAAAACTTCTTCTCGCAAAACAGGCTCATCGTGGCTTTCTACACGACTGCCGCATTCTGGACATTGTGTTTGATAAAACAAAATCACATTCAATGACTTCGCAACCAAAACACCTTCCGAATCAGACCAAAATTCACAACCACAACCACATTTAAAATGATATGCAAGTTCTTTTGGAGTCTGCTTATGCTGAATAATCTTAATTGCCATCTGGCACCTCCACGGTAAAGATATTTTTGGTTGCTTCTTTCCAAGAAATAAACTCAGCCCCAGCAACTTCCGCTCTACATCTATAGCACGCAATCACATTATTCTCAGGAATATCCAAATCAGGATTTTCAAAAGAAGCCACTCGAATCTTAGTTACACAGCCACAATTCTTGCACGGAAATATGATTACTGGATTTTTCAAACTATCAGTCTTATGCATATTTACGCCTCAATTTACATACACGTTATTAGCTCCGTAGATGAACCATAATTCTCTTTCCGAGAGTAAGTTTCCTTCAGACAGAGCGAACTTGATAACTTCATCGATAAAATCATCGTTTATATGCGTCTCATCACATTCTACTGTGTCGCAAACCTTATGATATTCGCCATCCTTCTTTGTGAATAGCGTTCCTTCACCAAGTTTTAACGGAGCCATTTTCTTTTCTTTTTGAATATGTGCTTTCATGCAATCACCTTAATCAAATATCGTTAAACGTATCTATAATCCATCCAATAAGACTATTTAGTTTTTCTACAATCTTATAAAGGAAATCCTTCAAATGAGGTTTTGGCTCAGGCATACTGCATGTAAATTCCGCAGGGCCTTCTCTTTTCGGAAAACTTGTTTGCATGACATATACTTCATCATTGCGAATAATTCCAATTTGAGTACAGTTATCACCATTACAATTGCAAGTCTGATTTATTGTGATGTTTCGTTTCATATATTTATTCCTCCCACCCACCCGTAAAATCTTAATTAGCAATCACGAATGATCTCAAGTATAGTCAAATTCATCCAGAATCACCGTAAGGTCATATCGACCACGACCAATTTCATAAAAACCACTAAAGCCATTTGCATCTTCTTTGAGCTTTGCAATATCTTCATCGTAATGATTCAGAGCACGCTGCCATGCACGATAATCTTTTTCGAGTTCTGTTTCTAAATATCTTTCGTGAAGCCGTTCAAGCCACTCTTCTTTAATATCAAGAGCTGGATAGATCACAAAAACATATTCGTAATCACTCTTCAAAAGCTGTTTACGAACTGCATCATGTGAAGATACGAACACAACATGTCCCTGTCTCGATAAATCAATAGCGACGTTGCAATACGATTTGACCCAATTATCATCCTTTACAAAATTACTGCTTTCAAGGTCGATTGCACGATGCGGATGACCAACTGCGTATGTACTTTTACCAATACATGGATATCCAATAACAATCATAAAAACCTCCGTAAAATTTACCTTTTACCAGAATGAATATTTCGTTCTAATTGAAGGTGTTTCTACACTTTTTGCAGGATTTTCTAGCATCGCGGCCTTCGCCGTGACCTCATCGATACTCTTCCAAAAATCCTGTAGCTTCTTCAATTCGTTTTCGATGTCCAGTTTCACTTCAACATTTTCAACAAATCCCATATCCTCAAGACACTTGCAGTAGCCAGCAATCTCGTTATAGAAGATGTGGTCGTACTCTTCCAAAAGCGTATGCCCGTCAAACAGCTTTACTTGCCACGCAATTCCAAATGGAGCTTCTTTCTCGTAATGAGATTCAATAATGTAATACTTCATATACACTCTCCATTACTTCACCCCAGTAGATCCAAAGCCACCGCCGCCACGCTCAGTTTCGTCCAATTCGTAAACCTCTTCAAAATCAGCCTGCCAGAACGGAACAACTGCCATCTGAGCAATGCGGTCACCGTGAGCAATCATTTGAGGGATATTAGAATGATTATGTAGTGCAACGATATACTCTCCACGGTAATCTTGATCACAAATGCCAGTTTTGTTCGCAGGAGCAAGTCCCAGCTTAGTTGCTAAACCGCTGCGAGCATAGATCGCGACATACCAACCTTCCGGCGGAGCCATTCGCAAACCAGTATGTACTTTAACAGTCTCATGAGGCTGAATCATAATGCAGCGATCACCGTTCTTGTTTACAATCGTTGCATCATCAAACCCGATATAAGCATACAGGTCTGCACAAGCAGCGTTTTTTGAGCCATAAGTCGGCAAATGGGCATCATCGTGCATCTTATTGATTTTGATGTTTGGACGATAAACTGGAGTGGCAGACTCTACGGCCCCGTGACGCCCATAGAAATACTTAGTTACGTTTCCTAAATCCATATTATTTTCCTTTCTCTTCTGGAGTCCACCAAAGGACTGGTCTTCGTAAAGCAAAACTCTTATTACAGCCGATTACACGTTGATTGAAACTACCCATGTACGGCAAAGAGATATCTCGTTTAGATTCGATATATGGGCCATCGACTAGCACGTTTATGTTTCGAATAATTGTTACAGTTGTCGGAATAGTTTGATATTTCAATTCTTCTGCCGCCTGTTGAATCAATTCTTCCCATGTATATCCAGTCCACATCCAAATGTCTTTGCTTCCTTCAAACTCGTGTCTGATTCTTATTAGAATTTTGCAAATCATCTCCCTGTTCTCTGGATACAGTGGATCTCCACCAGTGAGCGTAAGCCCCTGAATATAATCAGGTCGAAGTAAATCTACAATTTTATCAAGCGTTTCATCTGTGAATGGCTGACCACCATTTGGGTCCCACGTAGTAGGATTCTGACAGCCTTGGCAATGATGTGTACAACCCTGCACAAAAAGTGTGACTCTTACGCCTGGCCCATTCGCAATATCACAAGGAACGATTTTAGCGTAGTTCATTTTGTATCACCCATCGATTTCAAGATTTTGTTTCGTTCTTCATAAAGATCTACTAATTCTTCTCCAACAATAGAAATCGGTTGACGCATCCTCATGAGTTCGTGCATATCGTATCTTACAATTTCAATGTCTCGGTCTACTTGTTCTAATGTTCTCATTCATACACCTTCTCTTCCATTTTTGCGCCACAATAAGGGCAATATTTAAAAGGCTTATATTTTTCAGAACCCAAGCAAGGCGTTTCGCGCGGATAGAAAAAATCTTCGTAAAACTGTTCACCACAATTAGAGCAGTGATATACAAAGTCTTCTTCGTCATCGCACGGCCAGTGATTCCAGTGTGCAATAGCACGAACTGTATTAGATTCTGCTTTCGGAAGTCTTAGTAGGTCTTCGCGTTCTTCTGCTAGGAAATCGGAATAGTCATCTCGTTCGTCATAAAAGCGCATGTGCTTCAAGCCACTGTCAATTTCGTCTAGCAAAGGAGTGATATCCGCCCATTGAGCGTTTTCAGGAATATATTTTGCCATTTAAAAACCAACACTCCTTTAGCGTAGTTTATTTTCCAACCTCGATTAAAAGACCGCAGAACGGGCAACAATTATAGCCAAGGCTTTCTGGCGACTCTTGCCCTTTAATTCCGCCACCACAATAATCACACACCCATGCCGAGCTCTCACAATTATCTACGAACTCAAATACAGTTGTTGGCTGGCGATCTACTTGAAAATCAATAACTCGTTCAACATCTTTTAGAGTTTTGATATGTCCAAGATTTCCTTCCAGCAAAAGACAATCTTTTAATCTATCAGCATTAACCAGTTTCATGTAGTTCATTTAAAACACCACCGTCCACAAACTCGCACATACGATGATAAAAATATTCAATGCAATACAACCATACGTTCCGTTCTTCCTATCACCTCGGAAAATATATGTAGAGGTGTCATATAGAATCTGTTCAGAGCGAATCACAGCTGCGGTGAAAATCAAAATAATATAAGCTTTGGTCATAAGCCAAGCAATCTCAGTCAACATCGACTAGTACCTCCTCGATTGGAATAATCTGACCATCAACGTAATAGCACATCTGACCGTGCTCATTATAATAAGGAGACATATAGCCATTATATATCATGTAGTACATAATCTTTGTGTCTCGTTCATACACGATTGGAGAATTTCCAAGTCGGTAGAAATATTTATACTCATCAACTGTTTTATTCCCATATGTATCAGTATCTGAACATCCAGTTAGCATAATCGCTGCTAAAAGTACGCATACGGCAGTATTTTTGAAAGTCTTAAACATACTTTTCCTTTCTAATAAAAGCGGAATTTTATAGGTTACGATCCTTGTTTTTCTTAATTTTGTTGAGCAGTTTTTCGTACTCGTACTTATCGTCCGGCCAGTTAAGACTACTCCAATCCAACGCTTGTCCGCATTCTGGGCAAAAATTATCAAACGGAGGTTTTAATTTTCCAAGTTTCTTGTATAGATAACTATATCCACAACTTGGACATAAAACCATTTCACACAATGGTGCATTTTTAACCTTTTTAGGTATTCGAATTTTAAGTGCTTCCATTCCCATACAGTGAGCACGGTGGACTGTATATGAGTCTTCGTAATAGGGATTTTTGGGGTCAAGAATCTCGATTGCTTGCTCAAGAGTCATTCCTATCACACTCCTGTTTTGTCTTATAGTCATCGAAGAACGAACCGTAATCAAACCACTGATCTTTGATGATGTTACCGATGATTTTCACAGGTTCTCCTCTTTCGATAGCTGCACGGATGTATTTTCCTTTAAGTGATTCAAGTTTAGAACAATCAACAACATCTAAAATCCTTACGATAGCTTCAGCTCCGTCTTCATAACCTTCAAAATTTGCGGCACTTCCATCTTTAATAGACTCTTCGTTGATGTAGTATTTTCTACCGATAGAAGGACCTGTGTAATTTACTCCCCATCCATCACCTTCTAAAGTGAATGTAAGAGAAAGAAATCCGTAATCTTCTATTCCAAAAGATACATTTTTAATGTATGCGTTTCTCAGCTCGTATCCATCAGCTTCAAGAAGGTCTTTTGTCCATTTTTTCATATATTTACCTCACAAAACGGCACTTTTATAAAGTTACAATTTGGTCAATAGAATCAAGCTCATAAGCCTCTTTCCAAGACCATTTACGAACTGGAACAGCCTCGTATCCTCGTCTTTCGTAAATCACTACATCACGATTTGTTGGAGAATACTCTAACTCGTATTCATACGAAATCTTCTCATAAGACTTTCCGTAAAAATACACAATCTCATTCTTCTGAATGGATTTATAACATTTCCATGCCTCACGAAGAGCTTCTGCGCTGGCTGCATCTTCAGTGTCGAAAAAATCAATGGCAATATCACTGCTGTCAATCGTGATACCATTGTAGAAGTTTGTAAAAACGCCCCATTGCTTCATAAAGCACCCCACTTCTCACGGCCACAGGTGTTACAGACAAAGTGCCATTTATCACACAAACTGTGTTTTGCATCATAGAACATCACGCCACCACATCGACTACACTCTGGAAGGAACCAACGGAGTAGACGTTTCAAGAGTTTAACAATCATTCTTACTCTTTCTCCATAATCCGTGCTTTTTCATAATCTCGAAGAAATCTTCCATAAGAGTATCGGCCATCTTACCAGGTATTTCAGGAAGATCTAGTCCAAAATCTCTAAAAGCACGGTATAGGCATCCCCATGGAGTTAAAGCGAATTTTTCATAAAAATCATCTTCAGGATTGTTTTCTTTTGAGTCTAACATATTCGTCTCGTACTCAAACTGTCTCACTTCACCCTTAGTGAGCCATTTCTGCCACTTACCACAAGCAGAGCAATACAGACCAATCTGGCTACCTTTGCTCTGGATAAAGAAAGATTCACTGCCACACTTACATTTGAAGTCCATCTTAACCACCCATCATTTCTGCACTATGAACCATGCAATCGGCACCGTTATGAGACTTCTCAAATCGATGCCGTGCCTTGTTCATCGCTTCGTTCTGATCGAATGCTCGGACATAATATGTATTTGTTGCCTGAATTCCATCTTCATAAAACAGGACTTCTACCGACCAATAATTCATATAGCTCCTTTCATTCCACCACGCCCACCCTGCTAGTTAGTTTACTTGCCTCGATTTCCCTTAATGAAGCACTCAAGCAAAATAAGAGCCAACCAAATACCTGTCGCAATCTTGACCGTAAACGTGATGTTCAGCCAGATAATACCAATCGTGGTAATCCACGAAGTAAAGTAAGTCAAGGCAAGAAACAAAATGGTTCCAAGAAAAGAACCGAGTGCCTTAAAGAAATTCTTCCACACTTCTATTCCAATCGCCTCCTTTCAAAAATTTTCATTTTATAGTTCCTCTTTTTTGAATATAACCGTAATCCAGTTATCTGGATAATCCGCCTCTTCCTTTGTTGTTTTCACATATCCGGGCATTTCAAAATTCCACGCAAGATAATTTAGAATTTCAAGGTTGTGTAAATCGCAATAATACCAGTCCCATGGTCTACTCCATTTCGACCAGTGAAGAAGATATGCATTATCACGGCAAGTAAGATAAAAACTATTGTCTAAAGTACACACGCTGCACACTTTTGGAAACGCATATCTTAGGATACGGTCAGTCCTCTTATCGCTCCATTTATTCAATTTTTTGCGACGGAGCCTCTCTGCGACAACAAAGAGTCTCTCAAGCCAGTAGATAATGATAAGAATCGGATACAGAAACCAATAAGGTGTTTGTACATCCTTGTAATGATAGTATTTTGTGACCTTGGTTTCTTTCTTCTTTTCTTCTTGCAACTTCTTACTAAGTCTATCCATAATAAATTCCCACCAACCCACCACTTACACGTTATTTAATTGTCGCTTAAATGAACCACTCGATCTCGAATCTCCTGCGTGCGCCCCTGATTCCAAAAATGGCTTCCTACGTACCCACAAGTACGTCGTGCGACATTCATTTTATTCTGGTCACGGTTACCACACTTAGGGCACTCCCATACCAGCTTGCCGTCGTCCTCCACGATCTTGATCTCGCCGTCGTAGCCGCACACCTGACAGTAGTCGGACTTGGTGTTCAACTCGGCGTACATGATGTTGTCGTAGATGAACTTCATAACGCTAATTACGGCAGGAATATTCTGCTGCATATTAGGAACTTCAACATAGCTAATTGCACCGCCCGGAGAAAGCCTCTGGAACTCACTCTCAAATTTCAGCTTGGTGAATGCATCAATGTGTTCACGAACATTGACATGGTAAGAATTAGTAATGTACTCATGATCAGTTACTTCAGGAATAATACCGAACCGCTTCTGCAGGCACTTGGCAAACTTGTAGGTGGTGGATTCCAGCGGGGTGCCATAGAGGGAGTAGTCCATATTCTCAGCCTTCTTCCACTCGTTGCACTTGTCATTCATGTGCTGCATAATTTCAAGAGCGAACGGTTTTGCTTCAGAATCGGTGTGGCTCTTGCCGGTCATATACTTCACGCACTCGTACAAACCTGCATAGCCAAGGCTGATGGTGGAGTAACCGCCAAACAGCAGCTTGTCAATCTTTTCGCCCTTCTTCAAACGAGCCAGTGCGCCGTATTGCCAATGAATAGGACTCATGTCAGAAACAGTTCCTAGTAAACGCTTATGTCGAATCTGAAGTGCTCGATGACACAATTCAAGACGCTCGTCAAAGATCTTCCAGAACTTATCCTTGTCTTTTCCAGAGCTACAAGCCACGTCCACCAGATTGATGGTGACTACGCCCTGATTGAAGCGACCATAATATTTCTGACCCTTTACCCAATTCTTTGCGTTAGCCACATTCTCAGTGGTTCGGTCAGGCGTTAGGAATGATCTACACCCCATGCTGACCCACACACCGCCTTTAAGTTCCTTCATAACTTTTGCGGAAATGTAATCGGGAACCATACGCTTTGCAGTACACTTTGCAGCCAGCTCCGTCAGGTAATAGTATTTAGAATCAGGATAAATATTATCCTCATCGAGAACGTAAATCAGCTTCGGGAACGCAGGAGTAATCCACGCTCCTGTTTCATTTTTAACGCCCTGAATACGCTGTTTTAGCATTTCTTCAATGATAACAGCCAAGTCATCACGAGTCTGTCCTTCAGGAACTTCATCCAGATACATGAAGACGGTGATGAACGGAGCCTGGCCATTGGTTGTCATCAACGTAATCACCTGATACTGGATAGTTTGAACACCACGAGCGATTTCTTTATGTAAACGTTCTTCAACAATGCGATTGATGGTTTCCTTGGCTGGCATCTTATCAATCTCATTATTTTGGACCATATCGTAGAACTCCTGATGGACTTCCTTCTCAATTTTCTTACGAGAAACATCTACAAAGGGAGCCAGATGAGATAGCGTAATGCTCTGACCGCCGTACTGGTTAGAAGCCACCTGAGCGACAATCTGGGTGGCAATATTGCAAGCAGTAGAGAAACTATGCGGTCGATCAATTCCAGTCCCGGAGATGACAGTACCGTTCTGCAGCATATCCTCAAGGTTCACCAGATCACAATTATGCATGTGCTGAACGAAATAATCAGTGTCATGTACATGAATGATACCAGCCTTATGCGCATCCAGAATATCTTTCGGAAGCAACAGCCGCTCTGTCAATTCTTTGGATACCTCGCCAGCCATATAATCGCGCTGGACGCTGTTTACAGTAGGGTTCTTATTACTATTCTCCTGATTGATTGCATCGTTCCGAATATCGATGATATCCAAAATGCTTGCATTAGTCTTTTCCTTTTCTCGGATTTCTTGACGATATTTACGCCACTGACTATACGCTTCTGCTACATCTGCAAAAGGACTATTTTTCAGACTGTCAACCACAATATCCTGAATCTGCTCAACCGATAGGATGTCAGGCATATCAGCAATATAGTCAGCGATTGCATTGGATACACGAGCGTCGATACCACCAGGCGTACAGGTCATCGCCTTCTCAATCGCATTTACAATCTTACTCTTATCAAAAGGAACTTTCGTTCCATCGCGTTTAATTACATATTCCATGCAATCACCTCTTAATCTTCCAACCAACGATTTTCGGCCACATAAAAAACTCCTACCACAGCTACAATCAATGCGATCCAGAATACATAAAACCAAACCACTCGTGTACTAGCTGCAGAAATCATATAATCTCGTGTTTCTTCAATGTTTTTATCTTTAATGAACCGTGCATTATGTATAGTTTTATCGCTCAAATTCGCGTATAATGTACCATCATAACGAACATCTTTAACATAAAACTCGAATTTCACATGAGAACTGACTTGTACAGTTGTCAGGTACTTGCTGGATGGCATTTTGATGTCACCATACTTGAATTCTTTGCCCAGAAACGTAATATTCTTAGAATTATGTTCTTCTGAGCTGTAATAGTCCCAAGTCCAGTACGTTTCGACTCTTGTTCTTGTATGGCCTTTACCATCCGTAGTAGTGACAGTTCGTGTATGCATCGTATAATGCTTTTCTTCGCAATAGATGTACATCCACTGACCGTCGATACGTGAATCACTTACGGTATCTACTGCTTCTAGTGTGCCTTGGCAAAACGCATTACCTACGTTGGTTCTCATTCCATAATCGAACATATTTTCGGACTCAATCGAAATTGCTGTATTATATTCTTTTTTCCGCTCAAGCGAATCTCTGGTGATATTTCCAGCGATAACGCTACCAAGTATCAGCATAATGAATACAATACCAACACTGACGATCAATTCACGATAAGTAATTTCGGCATTACCGATTTCCAAAAAGGTCACCGACTGCCGGTGCCGCTTCATTCCCCTCATAGGACAGATACTCATAATTCTGAACCTCATATCCAGTCAGACCCAGCAGAAAGGAGTTCGGAAACTTACGAACGCTCTGCTTATATTCCTTCACGACACGATTGTAATCGCCACGATAGTTTGCAATCAAATTTTCAGTGACGGATAATTCATTCATAAGCTCCTTGTAGTTGTCGCTAGACTTCAGTTCAGGATATGCTTCCGCAATAGCTGCAATCTGAGTCGTAATCTCTTGAGCGGTCTGACCGGAAGTGCCACGAGCATTCACAACATCCATCAGGGTCTGATACTCATGTTGGTCATAAGCCTTGACGGTTTCAACCAGATTTGGAATCAGATCAGCTCTGCGCTTCTCCTGAATCTCAATGCCAGACTTAGCTTCCTGAATCTGCTCCTCATAAGAGATGGCCGTGTTCTTAGGCCCCTGCACCATAAAGGTCATGCCAAGAATTGAAATCAACACGACGCAAATAACGATAATATGTAGCTTCCAGTTGTATCTCATTTATGTAAACCTCTTAAAACTTGACCTCATCGGCACAATCAGGAACCACGGCAGTCTCGATGTTGCACATCGGCTCTGCTTTTGCCAATTTATCGGATTGGTTAATTGGATGACAAGTAAGCCCAGTCCACTCGTGGCTAGTAGGATAATTATGCAAGCTATTCGGCATCGTAGTCAGCTTATCAGTCACCTCGTTAGGAATCTTCTTTAGCGTATCTACAACACTTTCAACAACCTTCTGCTGTTCCTCTAAAAGCCGGATTTTATAGTCCAAATACCAACGTGCCTTCGTCAAATCTTGAAGTTGAGAATTGCCATCTTTGTGTCCTGCCCGGCTCAAATATTTACCAACATTCCAAAGATAAGCATCCTTGTCCAGTTGCCACTCTCGCAGCACTTTGATAGCCTCATAGGGATTGTCTGCACCGCCGTAATAAGACGGGTGCTCGACGTTCTTCTTAATTTCGTCAAGTGTTTGCATCAATAACCTCCTTGTTTTTTTCAATAGGCTTATAAACATCTGCCAACCGAGGATGACGGCCACAGCAGCCACGACCTTCTGGGCAGAACGGATACTTCGGATTGGCCTCACAGGAAGGAACCATCCAATTTGCTACTTCGGGACAAACCTGTGCAACTTCCTTCTTCATTTCTGTAAACATCTCGCGGATTTCTTTTTGAGCCCTGGAGCAAAGCCGAAGATGACTCATCTCAATCAAAGCACGAGCGTTCATCGTAATGTAAAACTCTGTACAGCAAGCGTTCGGAAGAACCGCACGGGCGTCTTCGTTTTTGGCATTGTGATACTTTTTGAGGATCTGATAATCGGTGTCAATGTCAGACATCATATTATCGAAAACATCAGCATCTTCACCGGTAAACGGGTTCACATACTTAAACCCATCCTCACTACAATAACGCTGGCTACGACAGCTCATGCTAATATGTCGATGACGACTAATCTGTGCCAGAAGTGCTCGGCTTACATCTTTGACGTAGAACGTAAAGTTGATGTGTTCAAGCACAGAATAGTGACCGCTTGCCTTACATCCCTTGGCAATCTTATAATCGTCAGTCATTGAAGAATCATAACAAATACTCGCAGCTTCCTCCACAATATCTAAAGGATTCTTATCACTTGTAGGAACCACTCGCTGTGTGTACGCGATCAAATCAACAATCATTCAACTCTCCTTAATATTCGTCCTGCCAGTTTTCAGGAATGTCACTCTCGTCAATTACGATACAATTCCTTGGTGCAACATTCGTTGTGTACTTTCCGTCTTGAACTTTAGTCATTACGTTCATAATTGAGACAACTTTACGAATGCTCCAAAGAACTCCGCGACCATTTCGAGTTCTAGCTCTAAGAACTGTATCGCCAACATGAATCTCTCTATTAAGAATATCGGTTACCATTTAATCCTACTTCACTTTAGAAGTGCAAACTTAAACCAATCTGGAAAATTGGATACTGAAATCCCATACTTGATAAGGCAAGACAACAACCACAACGCAATCATGATTCCGACCGCAATAAGATAATCCTTAAAAATCTTAATGAAAGCGATCCACATCTTAATCCTGTCTCTCATTTACCTCACCTCTTTCAATCAACTCATCCACGGTAACCTCTCCACAGAGAACCTGTTTAAGCTGCTCTTCCGATAACTGATATGTAATCGGCTCTCCACACTCGACAGGATATCGAGCTAAGGTTCTATAATACTCTGCAAGGGCTCGTTCCTTACGACCCTGCTCACGATGGTCAATACCAATCATATCGCCCCACCTCCTTCCTCAAATTCTTCACTCTTTCCGGTCACGACATAGACGTCATCTTCGAGATTTTCTTTATCAACAAACGATATTTCTCCTAGTCGCAGGCCGCACTTGTTACTTTCTGGTCTGTTGTCAATTATGTAGAAGTCGCCAGCATCACAAAGAACCTTATACCAGCGTCCTTTCTGCAAAGTGGCTTCTGCCGGGCCCCACTCTTTATAATCCGTCCTGAAGTACATCTTCATTAGGACTCCTTGTAGGGTTCCATATCACCCTTCCAAATCTGAAAATAAGGATGTGCATCAATGCCGTAGACCTGACCCTTCATACCGGTACTGGTAATCTTGTAAGGCTTTCCGTCTTCAAGGCTATTGATAAAGTCCTGATACTGCGGACTCATCTTAAAGAAATCCTTCTTGCCCTGAATCCTCTTTACCTTAATAGTGACCTCATCACCAATCTTTGGTTCCCACTCTTCAACTGGCATTCCAGCCAGAAAGTCGGGGCCACCAGCCTTCTTGATTCGCCGGGCAAGAATGCGTGCCTTACGCTGCTCTCTGCGCCGGTCTTCTCGATTCATCGAATTACTCATATTCTGTTCCTTTCAGCTTATCAAAGTAGGGATCGCCGTCTCGCTTCTCTAATAAGTTGAGCTCCCCGGCGGAGCCTACAGAATACAAACGAAAATTTTTAAAAATCTCAGCACCTTTAATAGTGGCTAGAGATGTAATTATGTACAATATATTGTGTTCTTCTGTGCCGTCCATAAGCTGAACTTCCAATCGTTCACGCTTTGGAATGACTAATTTTGTGAAGTTGTTCATCTTTAGTCCTTTGGCATGGAATATACTTTTGTTCCGCAGGCATATTCGTCGCAAATTTCATCGATGACATCATAACATCTATCTTCAGACTCATATTCGCCAAGAATAATTCCACGGCTTGTAGCGTCCTGTCTTGCATAAACTTGAAGCCCAGATGTGTCAATAACTGCCATGCAATTTAAATTTATAACTCTTTTGTCTTTTGTTAAAAGTAGCATTTTAAACACCTCACAAATCAGCAAGCTGTGCAGGAGACCAGATATCTGGAATATCCCAATCTTCTTCCGATTTTCCGTTATAAATTCCGTAGAAATATCCTTCGGACGGCACATAGACGATTCGTTGCCAGCCATTCATTCCGTGTGACTCCTTTGGCTCAAAATCACAAGTCAAAATTCTACGTCCACCGCTGCTATAAGCGGATGTCTTCGTAGGAACCTCGATACATTTATTATCAAGAATTCGAAGAATGTGTTTAATCGTTTTCTTTGAAAGATTCATCTTTACTCTCCATTTTAATCCATCCGCAGTCAGGATAATAATCGGCTTCCCAGTAATCTCTTACAACAAAGATTGAACGTTCTCCTTCTTCGTTTACTACTCCAATAACAAGTGCTTCTTTGCCAGCAATAAAACAAAAGTCTCCTTTACCCTTCTGGGTTTTCTTGATATTATTTTTAGCTTTATTGATATAACGGCTTACACGCTCGGATGACAAATCCACATTGCATTCTTGCCCATTTTTGCCCATCCAATAAAAGGAATCTTTTAACTTATTTTTAGCCATGATTCACTCCATCTTTGCACCACACATCGGGCAAAATGGCGTTTTAAGGCCACACGGATTCACCTCTCTACATTCTGGGTTCGAGCAACGGGTTGCTGGTTCACACCATGAGTTTTTCCCGGCACAGCTCACATAGGAGCCTGGAATTTCCTCCCAGTGTGCCGCCGGTCGCAGCGTTTTCGGGTCGATGGTTGGAGCGTTTTCAATGTTCTTCTTCATAAGGGCAATGCCGTCTCTCCAAGCATTGGCTTCTTCTTCACTGTATTGCTTGATTGTCCAATTATTTTTGTCAAGCAAAGCATTTGCGTCAATCAACCTAACATCAGCCATAAGACACCTCGTTCTTATCGTTTCTGAATCTCACAAAGGTCGGAAACTGCAAGGACTCAAGACCGGTCTTTTTGTCCATTGTGACCTCTTTGTACTTACATTCCACAATCTTGCCGATGTAATCATCAGGATTTGCCCACACAGCAGCTCTCGTGGAATCATCAAAACCGGAACCAACACGAAGTTCGTTACCCTTATAATTCACAACAAGAGCGCCCATCGTACCAGCTAGACGGTTCTGACCTTCCTCGATGGCGGCGATTCGTAGATCAACAGTGTAGAATCGTTTAACTTTCAGACAACCATTATGACGAGTCCGACGATAAGGGACGTCCGTGTTCAACATAAGACCTTCCCAATCGTTCTCAACCGCATAATCAAGCCACTTCGAAATCACACTCTGGTCAGTGCCCTCATAGACCATCGGCACAATCTCAATATTTTCAAGGTACTTGCGAGTAATCTCTGCGCGAAGACAATTTAACCCAATACGGCGAATTTTATATGGGATAGTACACTTTCCACGGTCGAACTCTACAACAGGAATCACATCAAAAATCACAAATTTGATTCCAGTCTTGTCCTTGTTGTCAGAATTAAGTAGGCCAGTGCCATAACGAAAAGCCTCTCCGTCCGACATTCTTTCTGGGTTCTTGTAGATCAGCTCACCATCAAACACCCACGCATCTCGCCTTGAGGCGTCTCCATCGTATAGAGAAAGCAGGTCATTCTTTATATGGTCGAGTCCTTTAAACTTCTGAGCCTGCCGAGAGATGAGCTCGCCTTTATACATGGTGCCCCTATTTCCATTCATCTTCTGGCTCAAACTGAACCAAATGCCATCCTTCAGCTTTACCTTATCAATCGGATATCCCTGCTGGACTTCCCAGACAGGAATAATTTCCTCGCCGTATACCTTGTTGATGGTAGCTGCCTCAACTCCAATCGGCAGATTCTTAGTGAACAGTCGCTTTAGAAACTCTTCGCATTCAGGATTTTTATGTAAATAATTCTGGATTGTTACAATGGATGCATCAGAGCCAGTATTATGCCCAGCACCCATAATATAAAGGTATCCGCAGCTGAGATACTGAATATCGATATCAGGCTTTGCCGTTACCTTCTTGTTGATCTTTGCATCAGACAGGCCAGTCACAATCGCCGGGTCAAGCAGGAATTTGAAGAATGCCATTAGCTCGTCAGCTTCATCTCCAAAATCCTTACGTGCATCCAACAAAATACGGGTCTTGTCCGTCTTCTTCTTCGCTTTCTGCAATGCCTTTACCATCGCATCAAGCTTACCTATGAGCTCTTTATCTGTCATAAAGCCTCCTTGCACATCATGTGTTATATAGTTATAGCCAATAAAGAAAGGCTTGTCGTTACGAGCAAGCCATTTCTTTCTCGCATCCTATGTTATGTAGCTAAAGAGAAAATTTTATGCCTCCAAGGATGGAGACTTTTTATAGCTATATTATACAGGATACGAATATGATTGTCAATGCTATTCTGAAAATTCTTTCCGTAAAAATTCCTTCAAGAACGTCCGTTTATATGGAACTCTCGAAGTCTTTACAGCCCGATCAAGAGCATGGGTTTCGGCGCAAATCACACAATACTTCTTGGCACGAGTGATGGCCGTATAAAGCCATTCTCTCGTCAGCATCAGGTACGCAGAGTTGTCCATACCAACAATCACATACGGAGCCTCACTGCCCTGCAGTTTATGACAACTCAAAGCATAAGCAAGTTCAAGCGTTGCCCAGATGTTATTCCCACCAAAGTAATGAGGAATGAAGATCGTTCCCCATTGGTCAAAATCAACCAGGATAAAACTGCTCTCAATCTTTCGGATAATGCCACGGTTTCCGTTGAACACCGGACACTTCTCTTCCTTTTTCTTTGTCTTAAGATTGTATGTATGAAGTTCATAGTTATTCTTGTTGATAATGACCTGATCGCCCTCGCGCAGAGTGTACACTCTATCCTTGCCATCACCATAGATGGAGATCTTTGCTTCGGTCTGACCACGACTCGAATTCACAATTTCCTGAATAGCGTTATTCACCTCGTAGGTGCAAATACTACCACGGAGCTTCTGCGGAAGTACAATCTGAATCTTTGCGCTGTCATTCCCTACCTTATTATATAAGGTACGGTATTGATTGATGATGTGGTTAAACGACTCGCCTGCATCCTTGTAGATGTCTAGCTCCAAATCACGCAGCTCACCACGAATCTCATTACCAGCCCAACCGTAAGGAACCAACTGCGTGGCATTACGAACCTTGATGCTCTCCGTGATAATCGCTGACTTAGCAGCCTGACGGTGAATCTTCGTCAAGCGAGCAACCGGAACAACTTTGGAGGCAAGCATATCCTTGAAGATGTTGCACATACCAATACTCTCAAGCTGGCCGTCATCACCAATCATGATAAATCGCTTACTAGTTTCGATTGCTTGAATCAAATCGTAAAATAATTTAGCGCCAACCATAGAGGTTTCATCCAGAATGATGATATCCTCCTCTAAAGGATTGTTTTTGTTATGGGCAAAACCACCATTCTCAATGTCGTAACCAAGGAGGCGGTGAATTGTCTTGCCGTCCTGACCAGTAATCTCCTGCATACGAGCAGCAGCACGACCAGAGAGTGCAGTCTGGGCAAACGACTTACCACGAAGAACCTTTAGGACACCAGCGACAACGGTACTTTTACCGGTTCCTCCGTAGCCTGTCAAGATACAGACATTACTAGAGCATACCTTTTTAATAGCATCTCTCTGCTCCTCGGTGTACTCAATACCAAGAGCACGCTCTGCCTCGTCGATTGCAGTATCCATGTTTCGGCCAATCGGCTCGACAGGTGCGTCCGCCAGACGCTTGATTTCCTTTGCAATCTCATTTTCCAGATTCCACACTCTTGTTAAAGCAAATTCCTGACGATCATCACTCCACCAAAGCGTTTCACGGACATCGTGCAGATGGAAAAGTGCTCTCTTGATAACCTCTTGGTCACCCTCATCCAAGCCAAGTTCCTTAATGCAACTATTGATTGTCTGGTTTGCCGGGATGATAGAATTGCCTTCTTCGGCACGGTCGGCAAGAAAATGCATAACGTAAGCTTCAATTCGGAACTGAGAGTTTGGCTTCAATCCCATATTCAATGCAAGAGCGTCAGCTTTTTTCCATCCAATACCATATACATCGTCAATCAGAACATAAGGGTTCTCTTCAATCTTTCTTACCAGAGTGTCTGCGCCATGATATTGATGAACAAGTTTTCCGATAGCACTGGGAGTCAAACCATATTCAATCAGCTTCGTGTATGCTTCGCTGTTATCAATGTTATTTTCAAAGGCATCGATAATTTTCTGTGCTCTACCTTCTGTGATGCCACTAACAGTGCAAAGAGACTTGATATCACCGTTCTTGATGATCTCATACGGATTATCAAATGCTTCGTAAAGCATCTCAAACTGATGTTCTGTCAAGATAAAATTGAGAAAGCTTTTCTGTTCTTCTGGGTCAGTAATCTCTTGGAACTCGTTCATATAGACGATTTTATACTGGTCCCCAAACTTTTCATGGTGAACATACTCACCACAGAACGAATAAGTCTTATCCATATCAAGGCTAGGAACGTTGCCTTTCAGTCGGAGGTCACCATATCGACTCATAATAGGGTTCCCCTGCTTAATTTTTACCACCTCGGCAGAGAAAGTGGCGAAGCCGCCGGGCTCAACCTCCTTCCCATCTTTCGGATAAAAGACTCGTTTTATCCTGATGTAACAACGGATCATATTTTCATTAAATTTCTTATCTGCCACTTTATAACCCTCTTACGCTATCTCTCTATCTTGCAGCCACTGCTTATAAGGCTTCATCTTCTCAACAATGTACGAATTTTCTTTTCTCTTGCAAAGGATTGCAAGATCGCTGCCCTTTGAAATCAGACTTGAATATCGTGCATACTGAGATGCCCAACAAATCATTTCAACAATACCACATGTCGTGTAAACATGTAAGTACGCAAACTGGTTGCCACGTTTATCCTTCTTTTTTTGGATATCTACGATGACACAAATAGCAGTTGCCTTACCGCCATCCTCTACAGTATCAAGACCAGCATCAATATAGGTGCAAGCATCCTTAATTGGATTGCTAGTCAAGAACATTGAAAGAGTTTCAAATTCCCACATGTGCTCGTCTTGCATATACTTTTCAGCAAACGCCTGCATAAAGGCATTCCGCTTTTTGTCTTTTTCCTTCTTGCGGTTCTCTGCATCTGCCTCCCAGCGCACCCTTCTTGCCTTATTATATAAAGCAAGTCTAGTAGGCTTATCTTTAATATAATTTGTGTCAATACCATATTCGTCTTTAAGAACAGAGATTTTTGGAAGGGATGCCATCTCATGAAAATCCTTCTCTTTATACTCGTTCTCAAAAACCATATTTGCAAAAGTGATTAAGATTTTTCTCTTGTCTTTTGTCGGGATAGCACCAGCCTTAATCAACTTGACAACGTTTGAAGTTCCAATCTTGCCACCGTTTGCTCTCTGAACAAAGTCTGCCAATCCAGAATATGGACGGTCTGCAATCACTCCTGATGCGACACTCTCGCCCATTCCCTTAATGGCTTTCAAACCAAACAGGATTGTGTGCTTTTCCGCATCGGCCTTAAATTCCATATCAGACCTGTTAACACTTGGAGGAAGGACCCGAATATGTAGACGGTCACATTCATTGATGAACACACCCATTTTGCCAGAATCATCTTCTTTAGTAATCATACACGCAGCCATGAAATACTCAGTATAATGAGTCTTCAGGTATGCTGTCAGGTAAGAAAGAAGCCCATAAGCAACTGCGTGGCCCCGGTTGAAGGAATAAGAAGCCTGCTTCAAGATTAGTGCCCACATCTCAAAAATCTGGTAATCATTCCATCCTTTCTTGTGAAGACCATCTCGGAACTGAACTTCCAAGGATGCCATAACATCTTTCTTTTTTTTGCCGATAGCACGACGAGCATTGTCAACCTCAGTTTCAGGGAATCCTGCATAGCGGAATACCGCTAGTGCCTGTTCCTGATAAAGAAGAATGTATTGCGTCTTAGCAAAAAGCTGTTTGATGTCAGGATGGAGTAGTTTGATAGTCTCTGGATGAAGTTTATTGGAGCAATACGTCGGGAAGCTGTCCTTAGTACCAGGACGATTCGCTGCGTTCACAACAATGATATCCTCAGCATTATCGCACTTTGCTTCAACACACATCTTTCGTGCTTCTGCAGATTCCATCTGGAAAATGCCAATTGTGTTGCCCGACTTGTAGACGGTATCATAGACGGCCTTATCACTTAGATCAAGATGGTTGATATCGACATCTTCCCATGTTAATCCAGCCATCTTTAACGTATCGTCAATAATGTCCAGATTCTCAAGACCAAGGAAGTCCATCTTGACCAGCGACAAATCATCCATGGCATTGTGCATCTCAAGTTGGCACATCTGATTGCCTTCTCTGTCCATACAAAGAGGACAATATTCAATGACAGGCTTGGGCGTAATCAATGTACCGGCAGCATGGCGACCCATACTCTTAGGCAGACCCTCAAGACGCATAACGTATTTGAACCATAGAGGAAACTTGTCATATACATTAGAAAGCTGTTCACTCTTTCCGAGGATATCCTTTAGTAGAACTTCCTTTTCAACTTCTTCGCCAAGGTCATCCAGCGTTTTTACAGTCGGAATTAACTTGGCGACCTCATTACGTAATTCATACGGAATCTGCATATAATACGGGCTTTCTGGATCTTCGTTCAGAACTTTGCCAATATCTTTGATGGCAACTTTTGTAGACAAAGAGTTAAACGTAGCGATAGGAGCAACATTTTCTTTGCCGAAAAGTTCTTCTGCAATAGCAATAAGTTCCTTTCGACGACGTTTAGAGACATCGAAGTCGAAGTCGGCCAGGCTCTTTCTACCTTTGTTTGCAAAGCGAGAGAAGTCAAGATCCCAACGAACAGAGTCAATCTGAGTAACATTCTCCATAAAAAGGCAAAGACAATTTGCGCCAGAACCACGAGAGTACCCACGAGGAATTTTGCGTTCATCAGCCTTTTCGCAAAGCATATACAGCATAATGAAATAGTCAATATAATCAACATACTTCAAAACATCCAGTTCCATCTCAATACGATTCCGCCGGGTTTGCTGTTCCACTTCACTCATCCACCCGAATTTTTTATTAAAAGTGGCATATACAAGGTGCCGAAGATAATCAAAATGAGAATCAAATTTTCCCTCAATTTTCACTTCTGGCATCTGGTTCGGCTGTCCAAGACCGATATCGATATCATCAATCATGTCTGCAATCTTCACAGACATTGAGCAACCTTCTCGAATGAAGTCTTCATCAAACTGCTTTGAAAGTGTTCTCAGCACATCGTCTTCGGTCTGAAGATAACAGTCAACATAACTTTCTCCAACTTCTCGTCCTTCTCCAATTTCTACAAAAACTGAATGTGCATCAACATCTTCCTTGGAAAGCATATGAGCATCGGTTGTAATGGTATACGGAAGATTGTACTTTTTGATAAAAGCTGCAATTTTGGCATTAGCTTCAGCCTGATCTGGCGTATCATGAGACTGAACTTCCATAAATACGTCGTCAAAGATCCATTTCAGTTTGTTCCATAACTGCCATGCTTCAGTCTCGTTGCCATCAACAAGCAATCTACTCATTCGACCAACTTGGCAGGCTGTAAGACAGATGATACCTTTACCCCACTCGTTCTGTTCAATGATGTTCAAAGAAGTTCGAGGCTTTTTATACATACCATCAACGCAAGCATTTGAAACAATCTTAAATAGATTTTTTAAACCGGTCTCGTTCTTTGCTAGTAAAACAAGATGGTAACGAGGTTGTTTATAGTCTTTTGTATCGGCTTTCTCTGCCTGATTATCTACTTCATAGACTTCACAGCCGATGATAGGCTTAATACCTTCTGCTTTACAAGCCTTAACTTGGTCAACGAAAGCGTGCATCTTGCCATGATCCGTAACAGCAATAGCCTTCTGACCATTCTCTTTGGCAAAGTCTACAAGTTCCTTGACGGTAAGAATAGAGTCAAGTAACGAACCCTGCGCTGTATGTACATGAAGATTTACAAAATTATCTGACATCTATTCTCCTTTCACCATTAAAACTGGTTACGTTCCTTCAAGCGCTTAATCCAACGCTTGCGCTTCTCGTTAGCAATCTCATTCGCTTTCGATGTAAACGCCAAGATGCAATCCTCGTCATCATCATAGTATGCGTAGATACAGTTCAGCACATCACCGAATTCTTCTACGAGGTTTTCATAAGCCTCGTTAATGCTTACAGGCGTTGGGTTCTTCATATCGATTGCACGATAAAACTTTATCGCAGCTTTCGACAGCTCAGAACCTTCCTCACCCATCTGAATGAGGATTTCCTTGCCATCAATATAATCAAGCACTCGTAAATTTTTATCTTTAATCATCCGTTTTCCTCTTATCTCCAAACTTAATAATGTCATCAAAAAGCATCACATAGTCGTCAGTGTACTTGTTACCATGGAAATGGCCGAAGTACCAGAATGGTTTACAATCGTTAGGATAGCATTCGTATATATTATCAAAGAATATTTCAGTTGACTGGTCTACTGTGCTTTGATCAATACCACCGATAAACAATTCAGTTGGAATGAACCGGAATGGACAGGTATGCGTGAGCATAACATCAACGTCATCGATTTGAGGGTCATGTGTAATATTCCATATCTTTTTCTTAGTCTTCTCATTAGGCTGCTCATCCGGCCACCAATTATATTCCCACTCCAACCGATGATACTTATCCACAGAATAAGCTCCACCACAAACAAGACAATTCAACATCTCTACGCCAGAAAGAATCTGGTAAATCTCACTATCAATAGCGAAATACTGGTTGGGATAATGTGAGTCATACCACACCTTACCACAAATATCTCCACTGATTTCCTTTGTTCTATAGCCATCCTTACGAGATGGGCGACGTTCGTGATTTCCATGAATACAAAACAGATTCGTAGGAATATCTGCGGCGACAGTCTTGATGATCCGTTCACGATAGTCATTCTTGCCGTAGTAGTTCAAACCGACATCGCCAAGACAAATGATCCAGTCATTCTTTCCAAGATTATGTTCATGGCAAAACTTTTCTAATTCTAAAAAACGATTGTAATCACCATGAATATCACCTGTAATGTAAACCATTCACTCACCTCACTCATAATCCTCTTTATCTATTACATAAGTTCGTGGATAAAACCTGTCATTTCTGTCTCCAAAAATATCAACAAACCAGACTTTAACAATCTCAAACTCACGATTACACTCTTTGCTTCTTAGCATTTTAACCGCATCTCTTGCACTTTCAGCGTAAATTTCTCTGTGTAAGTTGTGATATTTCTTTAGTGTATAATTATATGTGCGATAATCAATTATGTAATGCCTATAACGTCGTTTTGCCATCTTCATTCAAAATCAAGGACAATCATATCGCCCATTCCTTCGTAAAAAACATGGTCCATCTTGAACTTTTCCCTAACCGTTCCATGGTCAGTTTCAAGACAGATTTCCCAGTCAGGATGCTGCTCTGCGAATTTATCAAGAATATGAGTTAGCTCATCCGGTTCAATAATGTGTGTAGCATCGTTCAGAACCTGATTAAATGCGGTTCCTTCCCGAAGTAGCTTTAAGTTTTTTGAAGCGTTTGTAAGTGATTGATATGCGCCATCCAACAGATTTAACGACAAATCGTAATTATTCTCATTAGTCATTATAAACCAACCCTCCATTCTTCACAGGCACAGCCTTATCATCCCAATACTCATCAGCTCCAACCTTTCTAGGAGCAGTGCCAAAATGCTCTTTCCACTCAGGAAGACTCTCATTGATTGCATCAAACTGAATGCCCCAATCAAAGCAAGCCTCCATTGCATCATACAAAAGCTTTCCTTCACGGCAAGTCCAGAGAATCAGACCAGCACCGTGTTTCTGTTCTTGAATTGCCTGGTAGATCACATTCCAGTTTGGTTCACCGATATCAGGATAATTATTCTCACAGAGAGTTCCATCAAAGTCGATAGCGATAGCACGCTTCCAATTTCCCATATCAAATCACCTCAAAATCAATAATCTGCGCTTGCGGAGTCACCTTGTTTCCATACTGATTCAAAGATAACCGGCATACAGCATTGATGTATTTTTCTTCTTGACCACCATAGAAATCATTGTTGATCCAGCCAATCATCCGACCATTATCAGCAAAGCACACAAAATCAATGCCTTTTTCTTCATCGCTGAACCGCCACATATTTCCGTTCTTTCCCATCGGCTTACAACTATCATGAGTAAGCGGAATCTTCTGAATAAGAAACAGTGGTTCAGGAATACCTGGTGCCCAAACCTTCTGCATTTCATGCATTTTCTTAACAAGTGTAATACCAAGCTGGTCGTAATCAAATACAAAATCAAATACCGTGGCATTATCCATCACGGTATCCTTTAGCAATTCATCACAATCTGTAATAGCTTTAAAGATATTTTCTTTTTTGATTCTTACGCCAGCTGCATTTTCATGCCCAGAAACGGATTCAAAATCTCCGGTATTTGTTAGAAACTTTTTGAAATCCTCAATCGGAGATCCATCTGGATTTCGCATTGAACCGCCATAAACACCAGGCTCATCAGCAAAATCTCGAAGTAACACACACGGGCGACTATACATTTCTGCCAACTTAATAGCCACCACGCCAGTCAATCGGCTATCCAATACTCCTGTAGAGTCACAAAAAAGAACCTTGCTCTTGTCTGCTCCGTTTCTCTTGATGGCCTCTTGAAGTTCCGGGATTGCTTTGTCCCTCATTTTATTCTGCTGATACTTGCAAGACGAACACTCACGAGCTACATGCTGCGCCAGGGTCTCATCAATCGTAATGCCGGCATTCTTGCCACGAGTCGGAGTATACTGGAACGTCTGTTCCTCACCGACCATTGCACGAAACATCCGCTTCTTTTGCTCAGATGAGCCAACACGAATCAGTGCGTTCATCATCGGGACAATATAGAACTGAACATCATTGATAGTCGGGTCACCCTTAATGTTGAAGCTATTCGCCTCAACCAGAGCACAAATCATCGGATTTACAATTCGTGCCAGACCTTTCGTGCAAAGGCGCTTTGTCTCATGCGAGTGCATATCCATGACATCACCAATGTTTCCAACAGCCACCAGATCAAGATACCTATCTGCAACGTCAGTCCAATTATATTCGTCAACAGCCTGAAGGAACTTATACACCACGCCAGCGCCAGACAATTCCTTATTAGGATATGTACCGTTCTGGTTGTTGACGATTACTGCGTAAGGATTTTCTCTATCACAGATATGATGGTCAAGAATCAAAATATCAATGCCCTTTTCACGGAGTTCCTTACACTGCTCAACGTCGTTACTGCCAGCATCAGGAATAATCAGCAAGGTAGTTTCAGATGGGACCTCAATTTCTTTAGAGAGCCCATGTTCCTTGCCACTATGATGCAGAACATTGATTTTTCCAAAATAACCAATCGTCTTCAAATACTGAAACATCATTGAAGCACTTGTGAATCCATCCACATCACAGTCTACAAGGATAGAGATAATAGACTTATTCCAGATATGTTTATTCAACACCCTGACAGCATCTTCCATGTTGTCCAGTTCCCACGGAGAATTCAAACAAGAATCATCTAGGTTCATGTAGGTCTTATAATCCTCAACCCCTCTGTTCTCCATAATCGTTCCAATCGGGTCTGATAGGTCGTTCCTACTCCCCTTCCAGAGTTTTACATTCATTTAATTCTCCTAACACAGTTCTCAATCAATGCCTTAAATTTTTCAGGATTATCAGTCGGGGCTTCCTTTTCATCCAGAATCCCTTTATCATCTACTACAGCATACACACTTACGCCATCGACAAATCGATTGGCGAGAACCATAAGCTCACTAAGCTGAACGTCTTTATCAAAGACAAAACAAACATCAACGCAAAGACGTGTCAAAATTTCAATTTGATTTTGTGAAACCTTCTTACCACCAGTCGCCACGCAGTTGCAGACATCCATATTCCACATCTGCATGACAGACTTTTCAGCCTCACCGACATATACCAGACCTTTATTCTTGATATAAGGCTCTGTTTTGTACAGGCCATACAGAATACGGTTCCTGGCACACGGCTCAAGATACAGATACTTCAACTCACCTTCGGGCGGCTTACCGAAATATCTTCCCTTTACACCAACCAGAGTACCAATTTCATCTCTGATTGGAATCGTAATTCTATTTGTCAGCTCATCAAAACCAATCTCGAACTCTTGCTGTGTCTCGTAAGATATCCCATCGTCAGCAAAAATCTGATTAACATGAGGTTTATAATAACCGAGGACAGCTTCAGAGATGGGGACTATCGGACGGTCATCCTCGTGTTCTTCACCTTCATTTTGCATGGCAATGAGCTCTTTTAGAATCAACATACTTTTAGGAAGGTCTTCCTCGAAGTTGTGATAGTAGTCAAGACCAACCCATTCGCAGATTTGCTTAATAGCTTTTGGAAAAGACAGTTCCAGAAAGAACTGGACGACAGAAATCAAATCATAACTGGTCTTTCCATTGGCAATATCTCGTGTGTAATCTACCGCAGTAAGATTTTCATTCTCGTAAACGCAGAGTGCCGTTCTATTGTCACCGTCTGGATTTGCACATTGGTAATAACCAGTCTTGTGACTGATATGATGACAACCAAGTTCCTCCAGAATCGGCTCAATCTGTTGCTCTTCAAGAATGTAATTTTTCAGATCTGCGATATTTACCATACTTTAGATTCCCACTCGTCAATACACGTCTCAATGGATCTCATTAAACAGACATACTGAATTCTATTCAGTGGGATAATCACATGCCCCTCTGGGTCATCAGGATAAAAACTCTTGAGCGAAACATACTCACCAGTCAGCCATGCAACCTTACCTTCCCAACACGAATCATCATCGCAGCAAATGTCAGTCACAACAGTATTGTTACACTCCTCATCTGTTGCTTGTCGTTTTAAACTTCTGAGAATAGTTTCTTTATCTTGTTTAAAAGTACCTTCTGTAACTTTTATGTAGTGGCAATCCATCAAGACACCTCCTTACTTTCTGGTGCAGACACCGACCTCTTTCCAGACATTCTGGTTCAAATTCACTTCAAACATGATTTTCTTTTTCTCACCAAAACGGTTTTTATCGATGTTTCCAACATAATACCGTTTATCTGGATTTAGCCGATGAGCGCAATCACCGCCCCATTCTGGGTCATGGGAGATATACTGATACTTCGCAAACTTATCCTTTGGAATCTCCTTGAATAGAACCATAGTCCAAGCAACGTGCTTAATCATCTTTGACTCAGCAATGTTGTTTGAATTCAGCTCATCAGGAAGATATTCATGAGCATTTTCAGCCAACTGGATGCTACCATAGATAAAAATTTTTAGATTTTTCGCAATCTCTTCAAGTTCGGTGGCTGTGACCTTGAACGCTGCCCATTCACCAATCGAAGCAATATCGTTCTTTAGAGTATCGTAGAACACATACTTAACACCCTGGGTAAGAGCTGCCTTCTGGATCTCGAATCGCAGAGACTTATCGCTATAATCAGCAGAGACATCCTTTGCGATAATCAAGCCTTGTGATTCGCTCTCAATCCACTGGCAAACATCAAGCACATTGCGATACTCTTCGCTTTCCTCATAGACGCGAGCGGTGAACTCATCAATGCTTTCTATGTATTCTCCGTCTTCGTTTTGTTTTCTGAAGATGAAGTTTCCATTTGCATCCCGGTACATTCCAAGGGTGATTTCTCGCTCGTCCTTATGGAAACGATGACCATGCAACTCTTGAAACTCAGGATTATTGATGGCGGTGACCAGTAAGCAATACCGGACTGACTCAAGATCCATCTCATTTAGCAGCAGAAGAGCTTTCTGCTTTTGAACCAATGTAACGTAGGCAACAATCGCCATCATGTATCTAGTCTTGCCAGCGTTAGATGGCATACCATTGAACATCACAGTGCCCAACTTTAATCCTCTGAACAAATCATTCATGATAGAATACTGGAGCGGCAAACCCATATCAGGAACACTCAAACGTTCATTGACCATCGGCAGTAGGCCGTTATTCAAAATCTCAGCATCGTCGTTTGTAATGATGACGGTATTGATCTTATCAGCCTTACCACGAATCAGTTTGTAAATGTCCTGAGCACCAAACATTTCAAACTGTCGATGCTTCAAGATTCCTTCAATATTGAATCCGTTTCTCTGATACTCACGAAGTAACGAATATTTTTTTAGGATATTGAAATATCCCTTGATGTCCTCGTCATTTGCAAGGCTCATGTAGTATTCAATGGTTGACCAGCCCTTTAGCCGTTTGTATTGGGACAATCTGGACTCGTCTTCAGCCATAAACGTTAAAACAGATGTTTTATTGAATTCTTGAGTCCGAGTTTCGTAAATAATTAACGCTGCATCGTAGAAAAATTTTGTTGCTTCATCGGCAAAATCGTACTTGCTCTTGACATAATGCCCATACTCGACCAAATAGTCAGGATGCTTGTAGATTGCGCCGACAAATAGAATTTCGTTCGGGATATTTGAAATGAGTTCCACTCATCCACCTCCCTCTATACTTTTAATACTGAATTTTGTTATTTGGATACAGTTCATTGAACATATCAAAAACTTTTCTCAGGCCAAGACCTTCTTTGCTTGGCACCCAGATTTTCTTCGGGTTCCAGTTTTTCCAGACACCATCGTACTCAGGTGCAGTAGCATCATATCTCGGATTGTCCACCCATTGACCGCCGTTCATACTGTACTCGTACTTTTTGAGGTCAAGTTCAGCAAGCGTCAGGAATCTATTGTCATTCTTGTTGTGTGCCCCAAAGCCACAAAACGTGCATCCAGTACGGTCACATCCAGTACAGCACAGCGGAGCTTCTGGCTTATCACTCATAGGGACGATATCTCCATAGACATCTGCGATTTGAATTCCAGACTGCTTAATAAATGTAAGCACATCTTGTTCAGTCCAGAAACTCATTGGCTGACTTGTTGGTGATTTACTATCAAAAGAATTGCACCCATGACGAATCCAAGCCTGCTTGCGAATGCGGCTCTCATCTGTTAATGTCCCAATGATGGGCTTACGCTTACTCACACGAGAATATTTTTTCATTGGAAGTTTCTTCATTACATTACAACAATAATGAGAAATGAAGATTGGCAATTCTTGAGCTGCTGGTAACCACTTTTCTTTATTAAACATTGACTTTCCAGAAGATACAGAACTGCCATCCGTTATATCTGGTTCATTTCCCAGAAGAATGGTTCGTCTATTTCCTTGAAACACACCAGTCTCATCATAAAGCCAAGGATTGCTAAAGGCACCTCCCGAACTTACCGTTCTCATTCCGAGTAGTTCCGGTCTTTTCCTGAGAATCGTTCTTACTCTCTCTCATGGTGGCTACGCCGCTATTTTTGATTCGTCTAGCGTAGTAAATCGCTTCTGCCACTTCTTTAGAGATAAGAGGATAGCCGTATGTAGAGACCACATCACTGAATCCCATTTTAGGATAAACAAAAACTGCACCTGCATCTCGTGCAAACTTCTGGATCGACGAGTATTCCAAACCAGTGTTACTAAACACGAGCGGAACATCTGGGAATAACTGCCTCGTCAGATAGGCAAGTACAGTAGAATCCTTACCACCGGAAAAGCTAACATACACACCACCATCGTAGTGCATATACCATTCTTGGATGCGGTTTTGAGTGATCTGAATCTTTCGCTCAAGAGGAAGTGCCTGAAGCTCCTTCAATCTTTGAGAGTCATGAACTGTATTATCCATTTACCAACCTCTTTTATATCTCATCGAGAATTGCATTTATATCAATTTCATTCTCGTTTTTGCTCTGTTTTGGTACTGTTTTCATCCGTTTTAGTACCGTTTCCGTCAGGTTTTCCTTTGTTTTACCTTCGCATTCACTACGAATCGAAGCTTGCCTTTCTTTTTGTTCGAGATAACTCGGATATTGTACCAGCAAAACAGCCAAGTCATAATTCCATCGCTGACTCATATCAAAACCTTTTGCTTCTTTCTCGGCAATTATCTTATCTAGTCGTGGTTTCGCTAGAACCCACATATCGTAAAGTTCTAGCGGAGGAATCGAACCTCTATATTTGTAATAATTACCGGAAATCAACTGCGTAAGTTTCGAGTAGAAGCTACCCGGAACAACCGCCGGGGCGTATGTATCTCGAATATGGTCGAAAAGAATCTTTTTTTCTTCCTGTTTGATCTGTGCAAGCTCACGATTATGGTCTTGTTCTCTCTTTTTGGAAAGAATATCATCGACCTTTTTATCCGTAGCGGGCTTCACTTTGTCAAAAAATGCCCTTAGCAGGTCATCTGTCCAAGGGCGTTTTTGATTTTTCTTTTTTTCTACAAAACAATCTTTATGGCAAAAGCCCGTCTTGTCGTAGAAAAACGTGCTACGGTCTCGCTCGATGAAAATGTTCTTCCCGCAAATCTTACATTTACGGGTTAGTTCCATTAAGCCAGTTCCTTCTCCATGACTGCGGCAACCTTCTTCAGTTCCTCAATATCAGTCATAGAACGGAATGCGGTAGACAGGCCAGCCGCCTTAACAGCCTTCTGTGCGGCACTCTTCTTCATAGGAGAAGCGGAAGCAATCAGGTCATTCAGCTTTGCCTTGATGTCATCCATAGAAGGCTCTTTACTATCGGAACTCTTATCTGCCGGAACATCATCCGGCTCATCGTTTTCGATACCAAGGTCACGCATACTCAGCTTAACCTCAGTCTTAACAGCATCGTTTAAGCCGTTTTTGATGACGTTCTCCCGATTCTTTGCGCTACTAGAGATAATATCCTGATACTCAAGCAGGGTCAGATCCTCAACGACCTCACCGCCCTTATGCATACCGGTACGATCCTTATCGAAGAAAGCGAGCTGTTGACCATCCTGAAAATACAGGCGGAACTCAGTATCAACGTTGTACTCCTGACCAGCAAACCCATCAGGAATCTTACGACCAGTAGGCTCACTTACGATAGAACCATTCACAACCTTAGTATGCTTCTCGTCCTTCTCTCGGCAAACAACGATGTAGTTCACACCAGATGCATTCAGATCCAAAATCAGAGACTGACCCTTGAAGTTCAGAGTATTGAAATCCTTGAGCTCCATGCCAGCACCCTCAATCTTAACTGCCTTTTCATCACCGGTCAGACCCTGAGATGCAGCCTTAACCTTGGCACGCTTCTGCGAGAAGGCGGTGAGGCCCTGGGTGGCAGTCATCTTGAGGATGGAAGCGGAGTCAACAACCAGAGCGTCTGCACGGAACGGCTTGCCATCTGCATCCAGATAAACATCTCCATTCTCATCCTCAATATCCTCATCGTTGGTAACCATCTTGATATAATCCTGAACCTCTGCTAGAGACTGTGTGTAAACAATCAGCAGATTATCAGGATTCACACCATTGGCTTCCAGCTCCTCGGTGTAATTATCAATAGAACCATTCTCGGTATCCAAATACAGAACACGGAACGGCTTACCGTCTGCATTTTTCAAATAGCACAGCTGCATAGCAGTACGAGACTTACCAGTTCCCTGTTCACCATAAATCAGCATATGAAGCTTCTTACGAACAGCAGATGCCTTACGAATCATAGCCATATATGTAAATTCCTCTCTAAATCTTTTCTTTTATTAAACTTTCAAACACTCATACCACGGATCACCCGTTTCAACTGCATGAGCAACATAATCCAACTGACGGGTGATGTTGTCCACACTATCAACCAGAAGGTCTTTGCACCCTACCGGAACAGCACCACCATTGCATTCCGCGTCGGCTTTAGCTTCTGCAATAATCTCAGGATGCGTAGTAAACACAATAGACATCATCGGAGAGTCTTCTTCAGGTTCCTTTTCAAGTGCTTCGATGTAGACAATGTAAAATTTCATGCCATTATAGGCGGTATACTCAAGAGTATTCTGCATAACTAAACTCCTTATGTATCCTGTATTGCATAGCTAATACTAAAAAATTTTAGCCCCAATCGACCTCTTCCTCATCTGCAGGAGTTGCAGTGGACTTATTAGAACCACCCCACCAAGAAGTGTCGTTCTCAGCAGCCTTTCCATCGAAGTCCTTCTTTGCCTGATCGTTGGCAGCAATTTTTGCCCGTGCCTCAGAGATATTGTCCTCAGTGTAAGTGGGCTCCGCATCCTTATCACCAGGATTCGGATCAAAGGAATCAGGATTAACACCCTCGATATACAGCTTGCGAACTGCCGGAGTACCCTGACGCTTCATCTTGTTAGGGCCACCCCAGATATTCTCAGTCTCAACTTCCTCAACCTTCTGCTGATTAACGATGGGACCAAAACACTCGAAGCTAGTATAAGGCTTCAGACGCTTACGAATAGAATCAGCCAGGACCTTATTCTGAGCGTTTGCCTTATAATCAATGAAGAACTCTGCATCCTCGATGGTGTTATAGTTTACGATCTTCGCATCGACAACTACCTCATCGCACTCATCGCTCTTGCGGCAACCAGTGTAAACAATGGTCTGAGTAAACAGAGCCAGCTCCTCGAAACCCTCTGCATCAAAGTCAATTTCCTTAGAACTCAGAGACACCTGAGTAGGAACGAAGCGGATCTGGTGCTTTCCGTTGTAAGTGCTGTACTCGATGTTACCACGGACATACACGTTATCACCGTCATGCAGGTTCTCAGAGATTTCCTTGGCTGCATCGAAATCGGTCAGAGTCTTGTTATCATTGATAACCTTACCAGACTCATTCGTCTTCTTGGTAACACCGACCTTAACGCCAATCATATCATAGCCTTCCGGTGCAACATAAGTCAGACGATCCTTCCAAGTGACTTCCTTCTTATCCTTCTCGATGCCCTTGTCCTTATCGGCACGGCGGAAGAAGTAAACCTTATCACGAGGCATTCCAGCCAGATCAACATAGAAAGTGTTTTCATTGGAAGTCTGAACGCCAAAGCTCAGGACACGGCGCATAGCACCACTCTTAGTCTCCTTCTCGTTATAGAAGTTACTACGCTGGGTGCCGGTGACCTTACCAGCCATCTCAAAAGAACCACGGGTCTGAGGAAGATTAAAAATTCTATCTGCCATATCAAGTCTCCTTTATGTAATTTTGTTTCATTGATAATCACTTATGTTTCTTTTTTGTTGTCTTGAATCAATTCATGCACTATTCATTCTATATGTTATCCTCCGTCTGGCTTATTGATGGCTTATATTTCATACGGCACTCGCCGTTAGAAATCGTTCTTTAAGGGATTATGTACAAACATTGCGCCAAGCACTATTGGGAGCCGTTCTGAACACTCAGGACACAAATCAAAACTCAAAAGCAAACCATCAAGTTGGCTACCATAAGAGTATTGATACTCAAAACTGATTCCCTGTTCGCTACCTATCGGCTTGATTTCACGGCCACACCAGTTACATATTTTCTTACATGTGTTCATAGCGGCATCACCCCATTTTTAATACTCTCTATCACGGAACATCTTAGATTGAGCACGAGTCAGTCTACTGTTCCGACCATACTTAGGTCTGAATGCTGACTGCAGCTTGTTGTTTGCGTATTCGAGGTCACTCTCCAGAATCTTCGCAGCTTCTTCAATGTAATCTCGAATGGCACAATACTGGTCGCTATTGATACAATGCGTCTTTAGATAATCAAGCATATCGACTGCCTGATTTTTCAAAAGAAGTGCATCCTCAAGCTGGGTCTTGCGCCGTTGGAAGAAATCTATATTCAAGTGAACATCTCCTCCTTCTTTTCAGTAAACCTACTCCAATCCATCTTGCGATGACAATCAGAACATTCACGCTCGAACTTCTCCAGCTTCATCACACAAAACGGACAAAGATATGTATTCTTTTCCTTTTGGAAGATAGGACTTGCCGGAATACTCAAAGAGCCAGGGTCGATGGTTGCATTGATAGGAATTTTGCTGTTCATCGTGTCACCTCTTATTTGAATTAGCCTTTTATGAGATTTAGTCTTCTGGAAAATGCTTCTTTGTCACCGCAACGCAAAACGGTTCAATTTCAGATCCCCAGATAGCAGTACCATCACCATACGTACTTTCAAAGACAAGCGGAAAGCCACCGATTCCATCGAAAAGACTGCCAAGCGTAGGATTCTCACCGATATACGGCTTCATTTTCTGGAAAATCCAGTACCACTGCGGCAACGCAATCGAATTGCCGAGTGCCTTATAACGAGCTGCGTCAGAAGTTTTATGCTTCTTTTCGTTCTCATCAATCCAGTCACCGATATCTGTCCATCCATCAGGAAACCCCTGAAGCCGTTCATCCTCCAAAGGAGTCAAACGGCGAACAATCCATCGTAGATTCTTTGTTTCTTTCTCTGTAATCAGGTCAGTAGCGTCCTTGTAGTCACGAGATTTCATCGTACTAGCCTGTTCACTTTCCTTGTATTCACCAATGCGTTGCATCGCAAAGGCTTTCTTCTCAATGACCAGTGGCATATTATTGCCACCAGTTCCCCACTGAGCAGTACAAGTCGGACTTGTATCACTCTGCTGAGTGTATCGAGCGTCCTGACTGTGGCTCTCAAATACCACCGGCGAAATCTTTTGTTTTAAATTATGTAAGGATGGATTTTCTGCCAAGCAAATCAGCGTCTGGTCTTGTAACGTAGAAATCGTTGCGCTCAATTCAGTTTGAACCAGAGCACCTTTACCGCCACCTTCACATCCAGAACGGACTTTTAGAGTGTAGGCTGCAGGTTCTGTGCATCGAGTCGAAGTCTCTCGATGGTCTGACTCCAATACTCGTCCAATTCCTTCTCTTCCAGACCTTCTTGTTCCTTCACTTTCTGCACCACCTGTGACAGAGTTCCTGGATTCCACCATTCGATCATATCCAGCAATGCTTGCTTCAGGAGTTCGGGCAAAGGTTTTCCACGCCGGGATGCTCTCACAAGAATCCCCTGACATGCTCGTGCGCTCAAATAGAATTTCTGAGGCACGTTGTCCTCCAAAATCCATGACAAGCGCGATTCTCTGGCGGCGCTGGGCAACTCCCCAGTATTTAGCGTCGAACAATCTCCATGCAAGAGACCATCCATTACCGGAAATCGCTCCAGATTTTGCCCACTTTCCGTTCTTTCCAGAAGGTCGAGGAATTGAAACGTCTGGCTCGACAATGCGTGCAAATCTTTCCAACACACATCTGAAGTCTTCACCTTTGCTTGAGCTGAAAGCTCCTCTGACATTTTCCCAGATTGCGAATTTTGGATATTCTCCATTAGTGGCCTCCCTCATTTCTGTAATCACACGAATCATTTCAAGGAACAATCCAGAGCGTTCACCAGCCAAACCTTCACGTTTACCTGCCTGACTCAAATCTTGGCATGGACTGCCTCCTGTGATACAGGAAACCGGTTCAATCTGCCATCCATGAAGTTGTGTAATATCTCCGTAATGCTTCAGTTTTCATTCCTCCTTTTTGTATCCTGTATTATATAGCTAAATCTCCGAAAATGAGCGAAAAAATAACAGACGTATCAACGTCATATTATTTCATCGCTTATAAAACAAAAATTCTAGCAGATTTTATGTATACCCTATTGGGCTGGTGGGACAGGCAAGATTTGAACTCGCGACCAAGCGGTTATGAGCCGCCAGCTCTGACCAACTGAGCTACTATCCCATATTACCAGTCAAACAGCTGCAACTATTCAACCGGGAACCTTCCTTATAAACACTATTGCATCTATATCATATAGACGAGGAAGGAATAACAGTGATGCACATTTCCTATATCTCGCCCCTTTCGGGGTGGTATCTTGCACAGGCGCAGCCGGATCTGACCGCTAAAGATCCTACCCATACAAGATTGGAGCAGCGAAAGGTAGTCGAAACCTCATCCTCAGCTTGGAAGGCTGATGTACTAGCCGTTGTACGACCGCTGCATGAAAACCCAGCTTACAAAGCACTACTGCACCATCACTGGCGAGCCGGGAATAATAGTTGTCAAAGGAGTTCAACCATGAACAACAACGATTCATGACCGTGGTGCGGATAGTGGGCATCGAACCCACACGCCGAAGCACCAGATCCTAAATCTGGCGTGTCTGCCATTCCACCATATCCGCATAAATTGCGCCAACAGGGGTCGAACCTGTGATGGAGGAGTCAAAGTCCTCTGCCTTACCGCTTGGCGATGGCGCATCATATACCCAGCTTACTACGTCACACTGCTCCGTTTCCAGAGAGCCGGGAATAATGTGAATGAAAAATTCTACATACCCTTTCGGGCTGGTCCGAGTGACAGGTCATGATCCTGCGGCCTCATGCTCCCAAAGCACGCGCTCTTCCAACTGAGCTACACCCGGATATAAATGCCACCGACGGGATTTGAACCCGTACTCTGTTGCCAGAAAGGGATTTTAAGTCCCTCGTGCCTGCCAATTTCACCACGGTGGCTTATATGCCCAAAATGGGATTCGAACCCATACGCTTTCGCAGAGTTGTTTGAGAACTCCATGTCTGCCTACATTCCATCATTTGGGCTTATATCGCCGGTCTTTCCCGGCTGTCAGCCACACACAGGGCATTTTCGGAGGAAGAAAATATCTTAGTTATTCGTGCCGATTCTCATAGAATTCATTCCGTAACTGAATAATACCTTTCTTGCAAAAAGATTCCTGGTCTTTCTCTCGTTGCTCACGCATCCAACCATAGAACAGGTTATCCTCAGCAGTAAACAACTTTGCGGTATTTTCATAATAGCCACGCTTCTGAACGCTCTGCATAACACCACGCAAGAACTTCCAGTGCTTATAATAAGGAAGCTTCAGCTTAAACATAAAATTGTTGTTATCTCTCAAAACAAAGCCTTCAATATGCTCGATGCCATTGTACAGATAATTCTCATTCATGACTTCTTCATACCAAGGATAGAATTCACTCCAGCTCTCAAAGATCTTAACCTTCTCCTTAATCTGCAAATGACACTTTTCAGCAACACGCTTCAGATCATCGTAATCCATCACACTGAAGTTCATATCATTCGCAACAATATCCAGCAAAACAATGTGCTGTTTCTTGTATTCGATAATATGCGGGTCATTTACAGGATCAATCACTTCAAAAATGACTGAACCATTCTCTTTTGCAACTTCCTTCAGATTCTTACGGTCTTCATCAGAAGTCGTATCCATGAGAATCTTTCGGAACATATCTGCAAAAGGCCCTTCAGGAGTGGATTTACTTGCAATGAACAGACCATCCTGTTCTGCATCATACGAGACAATGCCAAGAAATCCGTTTTCCTTCAGATATGCAGTCACCGGGAACTTCAAAGTGTTCTGTAGGCTTCCAATTCTCGTTTCATTCCGCTCATCGACCGCAAAGAACTTATCATAGCTTCGAGCTACAATCTTATTCGTCTTTGTGTTAATGAACAATCCCCTTGCTTTGGTAGAAACCTCATCCCAGTGCTTCTTATAAAATGCTTCACGAGAAAAGTTGAAAGAAGAAATATCTCCGAATCGCTTCTCAAACACATATTTGCTTTGACGCATCTTACTGACAAGTTCTGCGTTATCGAACTCAGTTTTCATTTCAACGGCAGTTTCAGTCTTTGGCTCCTCTTTTCGAAACACATCGTTCTTTGTTTCTACACATTTGATTGACTGACCGTGTTCAAGTTCCACGCAACGGAGATATCCACCAAACTCGATTTTTCCTTCGAGGTTGTAGCACCGATGCCCCATATCAATAGGAACATCCTGCACATTTCGATGACCGAAGATCTGAATGTAGCTATCCGGCATCGATTTTTCCCAAGACTCAGCCACGGTTAGCATATCAGGATAGCGACCTACGCCTTTAATCATTTGATCAGCAGATACAAAAGGAAGAAAATAAGGCAGATAACTCAAACCACCGTGGCTCACGAAATACCGCTTCCCATCATACTCAAAGTAAGCACATTGACCAACTCTGGAATAGATCTTACGAGCAGTGTTCTTGTCAATACCGGCTTTAAAGAGCTGCGGACGAGTGTAGTTTGCAAACTCTTCACTCTGAACCGGTTCATCATGCCCCCACTTGTTCAGCCAACGCTCGTGATTCCCTTCCAAAAGGATCACATTCTTGCGGTTGTTATTTACAACATCACACAAGAACTTGAATACCTCAACGTTTTCAATGCCACGATCGAGATAATCACCAACGAAGATATAAAGTTCATCGTCCTTCATCTCACCAAGGTATTCACTTAAACAAGTATAACAGCCATGAACATCACCGATGACATGAATCTTCTTCCACTGGTTGAAGTCATTCGGACAGTAGTTCAAATCGGACATCACATCCGTAGTAGAAGGAAGAACTGTCACGCCAGAAGGAACTTTTTGAGTAGCAAACCGAGCGTACATCTTATCAATAGCCGCTTCAGGAACTCGCTTCAGCCATTCTCTCTGAGCGTTTCTTCGTTTGCATTCCTCAATCGGAAGGTCCGTCATGTTAATAACATACATCCGATAACGATACTGTTTTGCAAGATTCTTATAATGATTCATTTCGACCGTCTTGGAATTCGTTGCATCAATCACGGTAAACTCGCCATGACTCATACGCACCTCAAGCAGTTTGAAAAGCATCTCCCATACAACATCATCATTCTGCGGAGAAATCTCCATCTGCCCGGCAGGTGTTTCCTGTGCGCTCTGGCACATAAGGCGAAGTGTATCAGCACTCAATACGTACTGCTCAAGATTATGCTCTTTAATATAGGTGGATTTCCCGCATCCGGGTGCTCCACGGAAAAGAAGCAAAGTTCTCATTGTTTTCTCCCTTTTACTTAACGCATTATCGTTATTTATTCATTTCCAATTCTTTATAAAATGTCTATTTTAGTTCAGCTCTTCCAGCTTCTTCATCAGCTGGTCAACATCCATATCTTCAAGTTCCTTATCCTTCTTCTTTGCCACAATCTTCATGATCTTATCGCGCTGCGCCTTCTTTTCGGCAGCACTCACACGAGCCTCAGATTCAGCCAGCTTAACGGACACGATATACTTCACAAGTTCGATCTTGTTCGCCAATTCGGTATCTTCTGCGCTCTTAACAGCCAGCAAAGAATCTTCATCTGCGGTTTTCTTCTGACGGTTCAAAGTCTTAAAAATCGCATCCAGTGCCTCGACACTCAGAGCCCACAGATCTTCAACAGTCATAACACCCTTATAGTTGAAGCGATAGCGATTACGGGTTGCAATTTCAAACAGATTCTTTTCCATAATTATTTCTCCTTTCAGATAACCACTTTTAGAACTCTCTCAGTAGCGCCCTGAACCTTAACAATAAAGGAATCATGCTTCGTCTCAGAGAAGCCAACACCAGACAACTGGTCATCTACCGACTGAACTGCCATCTGAGAACCGAGAGCCTCAAATACTCGCTTATGCTGTAGCAGTTCCGCCTTCAAGAATTCATTGTAGAAGCCATTGGGCTTTTCAGGGTTGACACAATCCTTGAGCATGAAGAAGTAGTGACGATTACCATTGCCAGTCTGCTCATCCCAGTAGTTCGGAGAATACATCGCCACAGACACAGGCACAAACTGATTGGAATTCACACCCCAAATCTCACGGGTGCTGGTAGAACTGGGCAGCAGCTCCTTGATAGAGAACTTCCCATCTTTCAGTGTGACTTTTGCCACGGCGACATTCTGACCGCCATGCAGCGGCTTATCATAGTTAAACGAGTAGATGTTTCCATCGAACTCGATCTCAGCACGGAAACCAGTTTTACCGCCACGACTAACAAAGCATCTCACATAGAAGCTGTACTCGCCTTCCTTCATCTTTTTGATATCAGGCCATGTAATATTTTCGACCGCAGCTTTACCCTGATCAGGATGAGTGATATCCACATCCAGGCGGCCATCAGTATAATAATTCCAATAGTTTCCGAAATAGATGTGATTGTTATCGGGTTCAATGCAATGAGCATCCTCATCATTTGCATCGTACTCACCCGGCACATCGTTCCACTGGATAGAGAAACGAAGCACGCCATCGACATTGCCGCCTGCGTTCTTGACATTCTCACGGATCTGGCTGTCGGTTACATTGCCCGTATATGCCCAGCTGAAACCATTCGACCACTTGAACATAGACGGCGCATTCTTATCTTGCGGCGCAATCAGAGACATCATATTCTTCTCGAAACGATTCTCCATAAACAGTTCCAAACCGGTTGCAGTTGGCAACACATCCTTGATGAATTTGTCGATGCCAATTTCCTCTGCGCGGCCAAACTTCTTGGGATCAATCGCAACAGTCTTAGCCATTGCCTCAAACGGATTTGTAGCGCCAAGCACACGAGGAGCTGCATCACGGTTGCAGAACAGGATGTTGTTGGCAGTGATATCATCCAGAGTGGCAAACCGACGACCCAGACTATTCATATAGCCCAGCTCGGTGACAGTCTTCTGTGCATCTTCCAACATCTTCTTGGTGAAAATCGCTTTGGGACGCTTATAGTTTGCAGGAGCAACAACCTTCTCAAAAGCAGTAACAGCAGAATCCACATCCATACCTTCGCTCAGATTTACCAGCAAAGTACCGATAGCGGTGTTACGGATACGAAGCTGCGCCGCCGTAGCATACGTAGGGGCAAGCCATACAAAGGCAAGCTTTTCATTAACAGACAGCTTGTCATAATCAATCTTATCATGCTTAAACTCCTTTACAGACCGCTCAAACTCCTTGCCGCGATACAGACTATTCTGAGCAATCAGCTCCAGCACAGTATCAACAGCCTCCATGGTTAACTCTTCCAGAGAACGCTTGAACACGTTTGCGGAGTCACGCCACTGTGCCATCTTAGTAGACACGTCATCAGGCCGCATAATAAAACGCTGCGGAATCTTGACTGCGAAATGATCCCAAGTATGCACATCCTTGTGGTTTTCATCGTACTCATAGTTCATCTCGGTGCCGAACATATCCCCAGAACCGATCATATTGCGACTGACAAAGTATGGATTCACAATGGCGCGGCTCTTTACATAAGTAGCCAATGCATTAACAACAGGCTGATACTTGACAGACTTTGCATCGAAATCCCAGATGGAAATCAAATTATAATTCTTGTCAAACGCCACCAGCTTGCCAATATTCTTTACAAAACGGCGGCAGCAGGAGCAATCATACTCGCGCCGCTTACGGAACAACTCATTCGTGCCGGCCGGGAAACTGTCGAGATACAGATTGTACAGTTCATCCTCGTCTGCATCGGTGATAAACAGTGGATTCCCACTCTTCACCATCTCATTAAAGTGGTCCTGCAGCAGTGCACGAAATTTCTTAAAATCAGACATTATTATCATTCTCCATTCAAACACCATTTTCTGTGTCCTGTGTTATATAGCTAACGTGTTAAAATCAAGGGGCCGAAGCCCCCTGTTTTTAATTTTTATGGAAGTATTCGACCCAGCCCTTGTATCCCTGCCGGAAGCTAATATAGGCAACCTTACTACACTTTCTTCCGATAATGTTTGCAAGAAGATCTTTACCATTTCCGAAACTAAGTTCTACAAGATTAAATTCTGGATGAGTTTTACAGTAGTTATAAACCTTGACATACTCGCCATTTCTTGTCAGATGTCTTCGGTCTAAAGTCTTCGAATGATATCTTCTTTCGAGAATATCATTCAACCGCGTGAAATAACTATGAATCGTATTCGTAGACATCTTTAGATCACTGTCTGTGCCGATACTATCCTCGGTTTTACGAATGATGTAATCACCATTCATGACATAGAACGCCCTGTACCCTCCCTTATTGGGAGCGTCATACTGTTTCATTTCATAACACTGCTTAATAACATCCATCAATCTTGCGTCAACATCAGTCTTGCCAAGAACGATATGAGATTCAAAATCGACATCGTTAATCGTCAGATTAGAAACTTCTTCAGAAGTAAGGCCAATCCAGTATAGCACGGCAATCACGTTCATACGAATCTGATACGGTTCTTCGTACTTGTTTAAAAAGTCAACAAATTCGTCAACTGATGCAAAATACTTGTCCGCGTACATATTGTCTGAACTTACGTTACTCTCTGCAAACTCAGCTAGATCGTACAAGCATGTACGATTTTCGCTCTTGATGTAGCCAGTGATTATTGACTTCACATTTCTAAACGAACGACTTGAATTCACCCAATTGTATTTTGCAAACATCTTCACAAAATCATTTTTTGTGAAATCAAATAGCTCGTACCCGTACTCGGCCTCACAATCCATAACATGATTAAGCGTTGATATTACAAACTCACCACTTCTATCAGAATACTTTTCGGCAAAAGCTTTGATTTTTTCTTCAGTAAGCATAGTGGCACACTCCTTCTTATTATATGTAGTGTACCATTAAACCTTATAAAAAATCAAGCAAATGCGGCAAAATTCTGAAATTCCATAGTATGTTGTACGCCGCTCAGGAATGCTGCGAGCAAAAACGGTTCATCCTTGCATCTTGCCATTGCGATCATATTCATCTGACGCTCAGACAAGACACCAAGCTTCTTGATGAACTGTCCTTTATTAAGCGTATCAGTCTCTTCACAAAGAACAATACTATCAACCTCTAGGAACTTACAGTCTTCCTTTAAGAGTAGGACATGAACCGGAGAACGCTTATATATTCTGGAAGACAACGGATTTCCCTTGATCGTAGGGCTAAAAAAATTCCTCTTATTATTGCTTGTCACAACAAACGGTCGAATACCGCGCTGCTGATGACCTGTCGCATTAGATAAATCAACCAACCAAACCTCTCCGACCTTTGGGTCAATATTGTTGTCCATAGTCATTCTCCTCTATAATGGTGTGGCTCCGTTCCATAGCTACATTATACAGGATACAATCGCAGAAGTCAAGAGGTTTTTTAAAATATTTTTAGTGTCCGTACAACTCTGGATTCTCTGATACGAACACGCTGGTATTATCGAAGATCATCTCATACGCTTTCTCTTTATCGCCAGGCCTAAGCTCTATCCTCCTTACTTCGTAGCATTCTTGTCGCAACTCAACATGACTTTCGTTTCCAAAAAATCCAATACCTTTGACAATCCCATGCGTCTCTACACCAATGTCGTCCATCTCTTTGCAGACCATGTGAACATCCACACCATTGTAAACAAAGCAAACCCACACTCGCTTTTTTCTTATGTACTTCAGAAAACTCTCGACCTGTATAACTTCCAAGACTTTTTTCTCACTCATCGAAATACCGCCTTCCGCTCACACAAACAACTTTCAAGATATATTATACACACCATTTTGTTTTAGTCAATATATAATACAGCTTTTTGTTGTTGTAAAAGCTTAAAATTTTAGATGATACCATTTACTCAGCATCATCCACAACCAATTCCGCGTTATAATAGAACCTATGTGCGCCAAATTTACCCGCGAACGTTGCCCCTTGCTCGTGCCAACTGCCAGGAGCTGCCGCCGGGGTCACAAACCATTGAATAGGTTTGTCTGAAATTTTAGCGCCATAATCAAACACCATGGACACGGCCAGTTCGTTCTCTTCCGTCACCTTCCTATTATATAAGGTACTGTACCCATACTTCTTGAAGACCTGTTGGATGGTTAAGCCATCAAGCACGGCAGAATTATAAAGGCATTGAGCCACGGCCATCTGGCCTTCCAGGCTGTCAGCACCTGCTTCACAAGCAACAATCTGTTCAGCAAGAGCACGCTCGTCATCTGTGAGTTCATGTTTACCCTGGCTAAAGTTCACCACCTTAGTCTCAATAACGGTCTCTACGATGACTTCTTGCTCCTTTCCCTCTTGTTGTACAATACTCACTGCCGGATGACTACTATTATAAAGGTACGAATTGCTCTGATTCTGAATCACCGGGCTGATCTTCGATACCAGATTCCCTGCTAACAAGCACATTATACACACAATAGCAATACTTCGCTCACGATTCATTAACAAATTAGAGTTAATAAAAATCACTTCCTTTCAAAATATTGGTTTTATCAAAACTCATCAATACGATCTCCTGCAGGTTCATTTAACCATTTTAACCATTCTTCTCTGGAAAACGGATAATCCTCAGAATGCTTGACAATCTGCTCAAGAAGCATTGAAACTCGAAACTTATCCATCTTCCGAATAACTTGCATTCGATTCAGTCTATTTCCCTTCTCGTCATATTTTATGCTATTCATAACTCCTATCCCCTTTCTTCAAAACGCATATCTACGCACATTATTATGCAACGGCGGTTCAATCTCAAATGCCTTGTCGCTCTTGGCATCATACTTGAACCACTTCGTCAGCTCGGCCACAGGATAGAGTCCTTCCTCATACCCTTCGATAACTGCATAGTTGTAGCAATGTTCAAAGACATCGGCCACATTATCAATCACAGACTGGACAGCTTCTTCCAAATCTGTAAAGTACCCGGCGATCCAACTATTATCCGGCATCCAGTAAATTCCCTTAGTATTTGACACTGGCGAGCTGAATTTCGCATTCTGCTCGTTCTTAAACGAGTCAATCATTGTTACTGTAAAAATCATTATAAAACCATTTCTCTCAAAACTTAATTTTTATCGTTTTGCTTAATTTCTTCTTCAACCACAATGTACGGAATGTTCTCCAAAGATGCTCTAAGTAACGCAATCACCGCTCTGCCAGATTTTCCGTCTGCCAATTTTGATACATCTTTTAGCTTTTTTAAGACATCTTCTCGCTTCACATACTTACCCATTATAATTCTCCTTAAAACTCATCATTTCAAATAATGTGCCGGAGCATCTTTCATAAGAAGTAAAACGATCTGCTTGTATCGTTTATGCGCTTCTTCTGTAATGGTATATTCCAACGCTCTCACATCAGAAAACTGTAGATTTTCAGCAAGAATTTTGAGCGTTGAAGTTGGCTCCAACACTCCATTTCCATTCTTGAACTCATAAACACTCTTGCACAACGCAACCAAATCATTGTCGCTAATATGTGTGATATAGTTGTTCATTTCTCCGTAAGTCATAGTAAATTCCTCCTTAGAACTTAGTTTTTATCAAATTATTCTTTTGCAGCGTCCAAAAGCATTTTGGCAAGTTCTTTCGCTTGTTTTACTGTAAGATGAACCTCTTGGCATTCAACGTCAACGAAAAACACGACACGATTCGTCTCTTTTTCTTTGTGGATACTAAATTCCACGGGGCTGCCCCATTCGTCGGATGCTTCTAAGCATTTATAGTTTAATTTCATTGCGAACCCTCCTTAAATCTCAGCTTTTATCTGTTAAGCAGTTCTTTGATGTAAAGCGTCTCAAAACTTTTCAGATGAGGATGTTCGCTTCGAGCCATCTTTTCTGCCTGTTCTTCAACACTCAAAATACTTTCAAAATCATCATCTACATCAACAACATAGCACATACACTCATGGTCGTGCTTATCATTCCAACCTTCAAAAAGAGCAACGAACTTTTTCATAATATATCTCCTCCGTAGAACTTAGTTTTACAAGCTTCTTAAATATTTGTATAGTTCAACTTTTCCTTGAAGCCAGACTGCTTCGTCAGACGATTTGAGATATACAGAGTAAATTTCGTTTGGATGTTCAAAAATTCTTTCAACTTTCTTTGCCGTTTCCCGGTCTACTAATACGCCCATGATTATCTCCTTAAAGCTCAACTTTTATTCATTTCATCAATCAAGTGGAAGCTCAACTTCTTCACCAACAAGATATCGTAAAACATCCTCTCTTCCACCGTATCTACAGCTAATCTTGTCCAACCATCCATTTTTATAGAGCCATGTTGCCGCAGCATATCTATGCCACCCATCTATAATTACTGGAATTGGAGAAATGTAACATCCATCACACATATTATCAATATCCAATTCCTTAATCTCTTCTTTATGTTTTACAAAAAATAGGATTCTACTAATATGATAATCTCTGTTTTTTTTAGAGGCAGGGTATTTATAAATATCCCCGTATGGAATAGATGTGTCTACAGCTCCATTACTAAGTGCAATAGAAATATCATTAAGAGTAATCTTGCCAGCATCATCCCATTCCCAATACTCGGTCGGAATAAGATTAAAAATCCGATCCATTCTAATTACGGTCAATTCACTTGCATAATCCATATCGGTCGCTCCTTCTGTGGCCTCCAAAAGTGCTTCGCCGTCTGGCATATCATAATCAACCAACGTGTTATAATATGCCTTCGCTCTTAATCCACAATAATCATACACGACCTGTACTGTCGTTTTAAAAAGTATTGCTCGATCACCACAACACGGACATCGCTTTAAATCCCGTTTTTATAAATTCGCTGCCAGTGATCACAAATTCCGTCAAATGCTTCATTCGCACTGAACGGAGCATAATCATGAATGGTTTCAACCATTTAAGGGCAAGAGTCTTTTACTGCGTCACAAACAGAAAACGGGCTATAAGTAGTCATAATAATTCTCCTTTTTGTTTTATAAATTTTTATCGTTTCGATAATCTTCCAGCCGCTTCTCGCTGGCATCATCTTCCATAGATGCTACATTCATTATAGCCATAACCCATACGATGAGCAAGACTATTATGCCAATTACCAAAAATTTACTCCACATGTTGTTCACATCCTTGTCTTTATTTAACATCTTCTACGAGTCTCAAGTCGTTTGCACTGAACCAGACGCTTCCGCCTCCTCGTGCAGTTTCAAACTCAATTAGCGCTTCGTCACCGTCAATATCGGTAATAATGCCCTCACACCAGTCTTGTGCGTAAACTTTATCTCCAATTTTCATTGCTTCCTCCTAAATCCCGGATTTTATCGACCATTGTGTATTGCATTTTCGATCTTGCCATTGATAGAATCGATTTCACGCATCAGCCTACAGCGATAGTTTCCGTTCTTATCAAGTCTGAAACACAAATCCTCATCGTCACTCTTGTAACCAATATAGCATCCAGACCGACACAAGCTCGTCGCATCAAGCGCATCTTGTATAACTCGTGCTTCATTGAGAGTCAAATCAATCTTCATTGTTGTTCACCACCTTTATTCTTCTGCCTTTCCACCAACTCCGGCGATAAACACCCGATGCTTTCCATTCTCGTCACGCTGCCAATCACCACCAAGCATCTCAATCGTATTCAAGACTGTATGGTAAATCTCAACGGAATCCATTGCTTTTTCTTCATCTCCAAAATCATTGGTATGAATCCAACGCCAATTATTATCCAACCAGCTGACAACTTTCATAACACCAGCCCGCAGATCTTTTGTTTTCTTACTATCCATTCCAATTTATCCTTTTAAAGAATTTAGGTTTTATATGGGTCTACGTCAAAAGCTTCCTTGATATATTCTTCCTTAACCCTTTCGAGTACCTCATCGACGATGTTAATAGCAATTTCTAACCCATGCATTTTACCATGTAGATATATTCTGCCACCATTCTTTTTCATATCGAGAGCAGACTCAAAATGCTCTCGTCTAGCGTCAATGTATTTATCATATAATCGATTGTAAATTTCTTCCAGTTCTTTCATATTTCTACTCCACTTAAAACGCAAACAGAATATTATTTAACTTAAACAGCTCCTGGTAGCTTAACTTGATAACGGCATCACCATCTCTCCCTTTTGGATTTTCATTTCCATTAAAACTCAGAATATTCATATTTACACCTCCAGTCAAATATCTAAATCTTTAAAATCAACCACTTCTGATTCACCATCATATTCAACATCTACATTCAATAAATATGTTTTGTACATCTTTTCACGACGTATAGCAGCTTCCATACTCGGATGTCGAATATCATAAAGCAACTGTTTAAGTGCTTCATCCGTCAGATTATACTCTTCTTGCAACATAATCATATCCACACCTCTTAATCAAAACGCAAATGGATTACTATTCACTGTTATTACGAGTGCCACATTCAAAGCAAACATCATAAACGCGGTCATTCTTTATCACCTCAATCTCTAAATTCAATATCGACAACAATATTTTCTGGCTCTGTCATGTACTTTCGTGCTAACAGCTCTACCATGCGTTCTTTATCGCCAAGATTACTATTACGCAAAAGATACGAATAAACCTGCCTACCTCTGTACAAGAATACAGCCCATGCGTTTCTCCTCAATGGATTTGTAGTCCTAATCACTCCATTGCCTCCCCCAGAGAGGTAGTTACATCACCAAAATCAAAATCCAAAGCACCAATCATATCATCAAGCGCATACACAGCATCAGACAGATTCGTGCAAGCGTTATCTGCTTTGTCGTATCGATCACTGCTCTGCAGGTTCTCAGGCATGTTATCACGATACTCTTCTTCTTCCCACTGAATATCCTCAACGTCTGATTTTACACTTTCGACCTCCGTCACAAGCTCTTCCAGCTTCTTACGGATGGAATCAAAACGGTCAATAGTCTGCTTAATAGCTTTTCTACGAATGTTATTCATTTTCAAATCTCCCTCAATCTACGATGCCAAGCTTACAAATATTTTTCGGATCAGTGATGTAGCCAAAAGTCAACGTGTTGCGAAGATACCCTTTATACTCAAATCCACGGTCACGAGCAGCCAAACGACACACATCTCGAATCGCAGACTCTCTCGGCCAAGAAATACCAGCCAACTGATACTTCCACTGAAGGTCTCTCAGCTTCTTCCACTCAATCACAGGCTTCTTTTCATCTTCGAAACACAAACCATTCTTGATTGCGTATTCCAGAGCATCGCACCGTTTATTCTCTTCCGGGGTACACCTTCCCCACTCATTTTCGAGACAACGATACGCCCTATCAAACGGCGCTTGCTTCACTGTATCAATACCAAATGCTGCACCAATCAGACCCAAACCAAGTAATAGTCCCATAATTTCACCTCATCAAAAATTCTTGTTTGCCACATCACGCAACACATCCATCGCAACAGAGCAAGAGTAATATTTCTCGACTTCACTTCTATTACTGCAATCAAACCCTGCCCGAATCTCACTAAGAGTCCGAATCACTTTCCAAAGTTCATCACGTTTGCTGTCCATGGTATTAAAATCTCCTTTTACATTACCTGAACTTTCTGTTTTCTCATGCGTTTCAAGTTATGTTCCCAATTCGTTCCGCTCAAGAAATCGTTTCCGCTAGGCATTTCACGGTCTACTCTTTTGGCTCGGCCACCACCTATCGGTGCGATCTTGTTGTACTCATCTGCTGTTTTACACTCCAATCTCTTGGCTTCTTCCAGAGCCTTACGGACATAAGCCCATGTATGACCACCAAGGTCTGAGCACTTCGCTATTATCGTGAGAACAAGCTCATCACCCATTAGCCGAATGTAAGACATCAGCTCGTTTGCCTGTTTTTCACTCAGCTTCCCGATGCTTTTCTCAAACTCATCCACGATAGGATTCGTCGTCGTCATCTCATCACTAGACGACGACCTTTTCCTAAGTCCTTTGTCCTTAGTCCTATATCCAGCTTGTTTTTGGTTGTTTTTGCTTGTTTTCTTTTCTGCATTGTTATTTTCTAACGGAGCACCGCCAAGTTTTCCAATGTCAGATTTCTTTTTTGTATAAGCGGCATCTTCATCAAGCTCTCTTTTGATAGCAGGCCAAGTAAACCGTTCATTCCCATTGAATTCTGGCTCTACTCCGAGCGATTTATATTTCATCATCGCTCGCACCAGTCGCCCCACTTCAGCGTCACTGAGCGGTTCAAAATAGCTTTCGTAGCTATCCCAGAGTTTAATGTACATCTTTGCCATTAGTCATTTTCTCCAATTCTTTCAAGCTAACAGGAAGGCGACCGCAACCACAGTCTGTCTTGAAGAAAACCTCTGCAAATCCTATTTTTGATATGTATTCAACGGTTCCTTCAAGTAAATGATTCAAGATCACGCGGTCTCCTTCCTTAAACTCTTCTATGTCATTGGACTCACCGCTAACAATCATATTTTATCACTCCTCATTTTCACTATGAGTATCCACACCATGAGTATCCACACCATAATCAATCTGAGAGAAATACAGGTCTCTCACTTCGTCATCCAGACCAATGTAATGAAGTGTGGCAGTCTGACTACTGTGATTCAACATATCTTGCAATGTTGACAGTGCCATCGCATCATGCTGGTTCCGCATCATATACTGATAGCCAAACGTCTTGCGGCAGCTATGAGTTCCAAGCTTATACGGAAGATTTAGGTCATGCTGCACCTGACGCATAATTCTACCAAAAGAATCTACATCCAGAGGGTCGCCCATATTCTTAGGACACGCATCATACTTGCGGAATACGCCAGATTCACTTACCGTTGTCCCACCATTCGTTCTCAGAGAATTCTCCCAGCTTCCCTGTCTGGATGGAAACAACCAATCATTATAGCCAAGACCTGCAATCTTAACGTATGTATCAATTACTTTCATTGCCGATTTCGGCATCGGGAATTCACGATACTTCTTGGTTTTCTTTTCCTTGATACGAACCTTTGATTTATAGTTCACGACAAGGTTTCCATCCATATCGACTGCAGCAAAGTCAGACACCTTCAACCGTAGCAAATCGCTGGCACGAAGGCCAACACAGCAACCAACATTGAACAGACACCAGTTGCGATACTGCTGTTTAATCCAGAAGGATTCGGAAATCCTCTGAATGTCTTTCACATCTTTGATGGGCTGAACCGTTCCATTTACGGCTTCATCGCGTTTAATGCTGTAATTTCGCTTCACAGCTTTCTGCTTTTTCGGACGTTCATCATACTGATGATTTTCAAATTCGTATTCAATAGCGTTGTTGCGCTTTTTTTCATTCTCTAATGCATTCATAACTCCACCTCAAATTCCACACTTCAGACAATACTTAGCGTATGTCATACCAGCAGCATCTGCAAGTTTCACAACTTCACTTAGCGTAAGTTTACGTTCTTTTTTGGCTTTATCACGACTTTTTTGAACTGCTTTGACCCTCATAACTTTCCTACAAGCATCGCAATAAAGTTTTCCACACTTAGGACCATACCAAGTAATCCCACATCTCTGACATGTGATGTTCCCATATTGCACCATAACTCACACCTCAAACCTATCAATCTTCCAATAGTGACGATAGTAGTCGTCATTAGAATTTGTTACTACGAATGCTTCCAAATCATTACACCAGGATTCATCCTTGCTGATTTCGCGGACCTCATATGAAGAACGACATTTTAAATAAAGCTCAAACATTTTTGCCTTCACTTTATCCCTATCATTCGTCACCATAAGAATATTGCTTTCGGCGTAAAAATCGCTGGAATCAACGCATTCATGCAAAACAAAAATCTTCATTTTTATGTACCTCAATTCTTTTCAAATAGATCGTTACGAACCTTCGGAGTAAACTGACGAGTGCCAAGTTGCTCAATAGCAGTTTCCAACTTACCATCTCCCCATTCTCTGTTTTCTGTATTCATAACAATCTCAAGCAAAAGTTTTGCATCCTTAGCTTCTCTACGCTTCCGGCGAGCCTTTTTGAGTTCTGCCATAAGCTGATAGCCTTGCGCTGCATTTACAGTCTTGAACTCAATAGCATGTTCAAGGTCGTCAATCTCATCACTTGCTGCAGTTAAGTCACCGTATACTTTTGAATACATCTCTTTCAAATTGCACATGGTCTTATCCGTAATAACCAGATTCTTTTTGAGTTCCGCCAGCCATTCAGAATCTTCCATATGAAATGCGTATGTACTCTGCTTTACAGCCGGAGCCGTTATATTCGGACTCTTACCTGCAATGGTCGCTTCATCCATAGATTTCGGTGCGTAATGTCCATTCTTATACCCGGCGGGAAGTTTGTTAATTTCACAAATCGCCAGTCCCTTAGATTCGAACTGCAATGCCAGATTGATATCACAGGTGGCGCAGATTCGACCTCCCTTCCGTTTCATAATATAGTTATGACCATTTGAGATGACGTACATTTACTTATTCTCCTGTTCCTTCATAAGTTCTTTGACAGCTTTCTTAAACATCCGCATAGCCTTATCATTTTCAAGGAATACTTTCGTCTTGGGACTCGGAGTCCGACCATGAACACGCTTATACTGCTTCATCATGTTTTCCATCTTGGTGAATCCAATCTTGTTGTAAACCATACGATAGGTTTTGTGATAATGAATGGTTTTATCGCCAATCTTAACAGCCAACGGCTCAATTACCGGCATGAGATACTTTGCTGTATCGCTCTGTTTCTTAGGCTTCTCTTCGGCCACAGGATCTTCCGGTTCGGGTTCTACTTCCTTTGCCTCAACCTCAATCACAGGAGCTGTATTCACATCCGCTTCAGGAGCTTCCTCAATAGCCTTGGATTGGTCAAAGAAGTTTTCCTTTTTACTGCTAATAGCTTCTGCATGAAGGTCTTTCACAAGCGATTCAAAAATCGACTTATACATGTTGCTGTTCTCTACGACATCAATTGTAGAAATATGACCAGAACGACCAGTTTTCCGCTTAAATTTCTTCCGCTCGTCCTCGATCACAAAGCCATACACATCTCTCATATATAGATAGATTTTGCTCATGACTTCTTCGACCTTCGCGTCATTGGTCTTGGCGACAACCTTGATTCGGTCATACATATCTCTTCGCCAGTCACTAATCTGTTCTGCACGAGGAGTATAACTCTTGGCTTTAATCGCATCATCCATCTGTTTATCCTTGATTTGATGGACACACTGAGATACGCTGCTAATCACATTCAGTGCTTCATTACTGGTGGCACGAGCTTCCTCAATCTGTTCACTAAGATCCTTCCGGGTAGAATCAAGTTCACTCTGAAGATTCTTCATACTATCAAACAGAGCGTGAAGTCTTACATCAATAAACTCCTTGCTCAGTGCAACATCCATCTGAGGAGTAGCCAGAACGGAATCGCCACGCATCAAAGATTCCATAATGTCCCAGCAGAAATCCATGAACGCATCTGCCTTCGGCTGACGGCTAAAGCGGCAGATTTCCATTACGCCGCGAAGATTGTAGCAAATAAATTTGCGTTCAACTGTTCTATTTCCCTCAACATTTACCAAACTGGTAAAAGTTGAAAGCGGGTCAAGACGGTCAGTGTTTCTATTATGAATCTTGCCAATAGCAACTGCAGGGTTGGTATACTCAAGCGCCGTACCAATCTGTTCACGGGTCATATAATATTGATGTTTGCTATCCTCGTACACATCCACATTCAGTGCGCCAAAAGGCTTGGATGTTATTACGGTCATAGAATTGTTAGTCATTTTTACTTACTCCTTTTTATTTGTTAAGAAAAATCTTCGGTCAACTCTTCAAACGGCCAGCTTTTATGGTCTGTATATTCATCACTGAGTACATCCATCCAAAGATAACTCTCAATATCACCACTAATGTCATAATTGATACTGGACAGACTGATTACCTCTCCATCGTTTCTTTTAAGGTAGGTCACAATCCCAGGATATGGTTTAATAAAACCCTCTGCCACAATCTTCCCAATTGGTGTATCAACTTCAAATCGATTTTCATTCATTTTTATTTACTCCTTTGTTCCAGCTACTTCAAACATTCTTTCGATTTGACTTACCCACATATCATTCTCAGAAACATTGCAATCTTCATTATCATGATATCGTTCAGCCAACTCTTCTGCAAACTCAAGAATCTCATCGTAGGTGTACCCATACTGTTCTTCAATCCAATCAGCATTCAATTCAAGCTGATTCTTTGCATCTGCGATTCGGAACTGGTTCTCCTGATACCGATATGCTGCCAGAATCTGCTCGGAAGTCATTTCCCACGATTTTCCGCTCCAATTCGTTACCACAATTTTTTCGCTCATTGTTTTCTCCTTTTATTTAACGTATCTATGTACTTATTTCATGTCGTTTTCACGATAAAAGAACTGTTTTATCAGATTTTAATAATCGTCCACCATTCGCTTTCTTTAGGCGAAGAGATATATACGCTATCACTAAGCTCTGTGATTTCCGGTTCATTTCCAGGGCCACCATACATTACTTGGTAATAATGCTGGAACTCTGCTTCAGCTTGATTTATTGCATCGTTTTTCGCTTCTTCAAAAGTATCAAACGTTTGCTTGTTAATGACACTAGGAATATCGTTTTTCTGCATAAAAATATCCAAAAGCATATACATAATCGTTCACCTCAAAACTGATACTTCCAAAACAACTTTGCATTACCGGTAATGCTCTGCAAATAACCAATATACTCATTAAAGGAGCACACACCCTTCATTTTCATCTTACGTGCTCCGACAGCTCTTGCAGCCACCTTCGGATCGTAATCAACAGCGTCAATAAATGCGCTATCGACCATCTTCTGCTCAAACTCTTTAATCTTATTAACGTCCATATCTATTACTCCTCACACAGATTCTCAATTTTACGGGTTACTTCAAAACCTTGCCATGTCCAGCTCATATCTTTGTTTCCAACCAATGCAAACATCCCTTCAGGGTCAAATGCAATCTGGAAATCAGAATAGTCAGAATAGATTGCCATACATTCCTCTGCGTCCTTCCTTATGAAGTTCTTAGCTTCCTGTTCGTTCTTAAAGAACTCCGGCTCAAACGCTGCACCGTCAACGCTACATTTAATAACGCACCAAATCTCATTGTATAATTTCATTTCTTAAAACCTCGATTCTATTAAATGTAACGTTCATTGTTTTTGTTTAAAAAATCCCTAATATAATTCTTCAGGCTATATTCAATACCACTTACAGAGGATAAAGTTCTTGTCCATAATCCGCCTAGATGGTCACTAGATACCTTATCAACCCCTTCAATCACAGTAAACCATTCATAATTATTATCTTCTTCCAATCCATCAAAATCATCTTCTTCAAAATGTAAGTCCATTTCAACGCCAGGATACCCATCAACATCGTATGTAACAATTCTGGTATCAAAATCATTCGGTTTATTGCCAGTACCATCCCAGCCAGACGGATTCATACGCTTGATAAAATCTTCTGCAATTTCACGAATAGTCATAACATTCACTCCCTAAATTCTCCATTTTCGTAATTAAAAACATAGCAACAATTCTCATAATCTTTCTTGTACAGGTCAGTCTGAATCTTATCATTTTCTGCGTCCTGTTCAATAATTGTAATCAAATCGTCCCATGAAAATGTTTCCCCGTCTTTAGAGTAAAAAATTCCCATCCCTGGATAGCTTTCTTTATCTGCCGATTCCGTAGCAATCAGCCAGCCATCATGAATTTTGACTTTGAAATCATGTTCATCAACATTATACATATATCTTTCTCCTTTATATTATTATCTTATCTTCACCAAGCGTTTCGATTTCATACGTTGTGTAGACAAGCTCTGTCGGCTTGCTGTAACACGTTTTCATCCAGTCAAGCTCTGCATCACGCAGCTCTTTCAGTCAAGCTCTGCATCACGCAGCTCTTTTGCAGGATAGATTTCATGCCCTCTGTATGTATCGACGTACATAAAATGTCTAACGGAATATTCAAGATGGTAATACATTATCGTTTTTCCAACTCCTCACACACTTTTACAATGATAGCCAAACCTGTACGCCGAAAATCTGCATTGTAAGGATTTTGTGCTTGAACATCTAAATGGTACAGCAATTTTTCCAAATCAGAGCTATATTCAACGCCTGCTGTTTTACAAAGGACCTCGGCCATCGCTTGAGTGTCATATTCCATAATAAAACTCTCCTTCACTCTGTAACATAGTCGATATTGGGATCGTCATATTCTGTACAATCGGTAACTTCCCAAGTATCACTCCATGATACATCCTCAGTGCTTTGATAATTTGCAATTTCCATTGCCGTTTCTTTATCCTCTGCTTCAACAAAAACAGAGCCGATTCGGGTAATAGTGACCTCATACTTCATTTTATTTTCCTCCTAAAATTCAACTTTTACAGAACTCCGCCATACGATCCATTTCTCATTGCTCTCATATAAGCCGCCTTACGTGAAGGACATGGAGAAGCAACATATTTAATTCCATTATCGCTTAAACCAGCAAACCAGTTTCCACCATCCGATGGACAATCACGACCGATAGAATATACCTGACCGTTATCAGGATTTGCCGCAAAAGCATACCAAGCACCGTCAATCTTTCTAATGTAAGTCATAATATACTCTCCTTTTAGAATTCCCATTTTATGACCACAGTTTTCTTTGCCGTTCCGGTCGTATACTTTTCACTCTGGATGGCCTCCTCAATACCGTTTTCGATATTGTAAGTCATTCCATTTTCAATGATATTGTCACCGATAAATCCGCCACAGGTGTCGATTTCGATCCAATCATCAAATTCGTCACCGTCGTCGCCGTTCTGTTCGTATAGCGTATAATAATAAACTTCACCCTGAAGCCAATTGTTATATTCTTTTACTTCCTGCTGCATCACTTGTGTTGCTTTCATTTCATCAACAGAAGTATGGTTCTGGCACATTGAAGTCACAATCCAACCGACCATACTAGAGTCAAAACGATCATTAAAAGGATATGTTCTTTCGCCACAACTCATTGAAATACCGCTATGGTCATAAACATAAAGCGGAACCCACATCATTTTACCGTCCAACAGAACCATACAATCTTCCGGTTCCAGCCAATACTTTACTTCAGATACAACTTCATCTTCAGCAAGACGGTCAACAAAACAATCTCCGTTATCCATGTCACAAAGAGCATAGAAATACTCGTCGTTTTCCTTGTCCTGATAATAGTCAACATAGATATTTACAAGTTTCCGTTCCTTGAGTGCATCGAAAATTTCCTCATCACTGCAATGACTATACGCATTGGCGATCCAAAAATCTTTTGCACTATCATACTCGATTCTGTCGCCAAGATACTTGTATTTACCAAAACATGCCATAACCGAATCATGGTCATAATCTCTTGGGTCGATGTCATTTGAATCGTCCTGCTGAATATGTACACAATAATTCTTGCCATCGTAAGTCCATTTTATGATCTCATTATCGTAGCAATACAGTTTTTCCATATCTAAAATCTCCCTTTTATCACCAGTATTTACACTCGTACTCTTCAATAAACTTCTCTGGCGTTATCTTAAAGATGACCTTTATTATCCATTTGAGGTCTTTCAAATTGCAACGGTTTGAACTTTCACCAAAATGTCTCCAACGGATAAGGTTGCCATCCTTATACATAACAAACCAGAAATACGGTTCGATTCGACCTTCGCAAGTTTTTCCATAAACCTTACCGGCTCTCAGTTCTTTCATAATCGTATGTAAGGCATCCATATTATCACCTCAAATGTCCATAAACACATTCATTGCGACTGCCGTAGACAAGTCATACAATTCATTTTGCGCCCACACTCTTGCATCCTGATATGAATTAAATTCCTTATGCATTTTCTTAAACGGAATCAACTCATCGAGAATATCATTGCGGTAAAATACGATTTCGTATTGCTGCATAACTCATTCTCCTCTTTCCATTCCATCACAGCTTCCGGCAATCTTATCAATCATTTCCATATATTCTCCGAACGTTTTACACCTCACCTCAACTCCAAAGCAAGCCGCATAAACAATCCGTGAATCGTTACTTACGACATAATTACATTCGTGCCACCAGTCATAAAGCATTGAATCGGCGCTACCAGAAACAACTCTACTATTGCCATTATCATCCTTAATAATTACTACGCAGTCGTCTAAAACATAACTAAAAAGCAACATGATTCATTCTCCTTTACCCTGCCACAATCATAGCGAGAACTGGTTCACCGGAATTTTTCAGCTGAAGTTCCAGAATATCGCCGTCATCTACAATCTCACACTTTCTCAAATAATCCTGAAGGAAGAACATCTGACATTCCTGCCAAAAGATTTCTTTCGGATCTTCGTTCTCATCTACGAACACATTTTTATGATGAAAAGATTCATTCCAAATCCAGCCATCACCATCAAAACAAGCGTGAACTTCCCTCAGATCCCACATAATCATCACTCCTTAAAACTCCAGTTTTTCTTAGTTCTTTCACGAGTACTTCCTCGATATCCTCTTTTTCATTTTCTGAAACGTTAAGATGATAAAAAACACGAATTGAATTGTACAACCGCTTACACACATACATAACATCGAAATAGTATTTATCATTCGTGTTGAACATCAAAGCGTGGCCGACACCATCTTCTTTATGGTAATTGTTTTCAATTAAATCCCACATAATCAGTCCTCCCCAAAAATATGACGCTTGCTAAGGTCATCATAGATAATATCCTCAATTTTATTTTTGGTATTATCATCGAGTTCTCCGTAAGGAGCATCATCAAGATAATAGAAGTAAATTTCATTTCCAAGATTCTTGTACATGACACTTACATAAAACCCAGCTGAAATTCCATTCAGTAAAGCATACCCAATACCGTATACTTCTGAATAATTGTTACCCATTAAATCCCACATAGTTAATCCTTCCAAAAGTTGAGTTTCTTTTTAATTGTCATCTCAATTTCGTCTTTATCACCGTCAGATAGAATCTTATTATCGTACTCGGAATAGCAAAACATAACGCTACGGCCATTATATTTATACATAACCATTGCTGTTTTTAATTGTTTGTCACGAAAAAAGGTTGCGCACCCAATCCCATATTTTTTAGAATATTCATTTTCAACTAAATCCCACATTTTATTCAGTCTCCTTAATCAAATCGTAATAACACTGGTCGATTCCGTTTGTCATATAGCTTCTGTTGTATGTAAGAATAATTTCAGTACCACGAAATTCCAGTCCAATTGGACCATATTCTTCGTTATCGAGATAAGCAGCTTCTGCTTCGTTTACAGCTAATTCTTTCATATATTCCCACGGGTCCTTCTCTTCAGGGATTGAAACGATTGCCTCTTCCTCTCCCCAAGAATAAGAAATCTTAATTTTCATATTAAACACCCATTCCTTTATAGCCCATCATATGTAAACCTTTATGCTTCTTACGACGCATATCATAATAGATTGCTACCGTATTTTTCGGCATATTGTTTCTGAAATACTTTTCTTTATATTCACATAGTTTCTTATATTCGTCACTTTCGTGATAAGCTTTACGCTTTTCACAATGGTCATGACAACCAGGATAACGCTCTGGTGCCACACAGTAATGGCAAGGATCAGTCAATTTCTTCCACCTCCCCAGCTTCATAAAAAGCAGCAATGTAAGATTGAGCTATTCTTTTATCCTTCCATCTATACGGAGTAACAATAACCTTGCCATTCATCCATGTTTGTTCAACATGATACCAGCCATTAATATAAACAATCTTCATTCTTTTGTATTTCATATTGCAAGCTCCTTACTTATTAGACTTGCACTGATACTTGCGTTCAATCATCTCTGCATCAGCGCAAGTCATACCGTGTTGCCAACGCACATCAATAACGGACTCAACCCAGTTTCCGGTCTTGCGATTTTTTATGACACGAACTTCTTCAACATCTTTGTAGATCTGTGTTCCACGCTTCGGAAGATAGGTCAAAACACTTTCTTCAGAATGTTCCAAATCGTAAGAACCAACGAAATCACAATCCCGACGAATCAAATCAAAAATTTTCTTACGGTTCTGCTTAGACAGGTTTCTCATATTGCAAACTCCTTTTCTCTTGTAAACTTAATCACCAATGCATTCACGTTGCCTGCTTCCATCGTTGACTGCTTTGCATCCTCGTAATTTCCAGCTCTAAGGAATGAAACACTCTGATCCATCAGCTTACGCCGATAGAAAGAAAGAGCTGCGAGAACGATATTCTTTTCAGTGTTGGTCATGTTCTTTTTCCTCCTGCTCACGTTCCTTGTGAAATTTTCGCACTTCTTCCCAAAAATCAAACGGATCAGAATTGTGACAAACAAGCTCCATGTATTCTTTTCTACTGTTAAGATGGTTTATGTTAGTATCCATTTTTATCACCTCAATCAAAACTGAACTACTTCATGTTTGACTTTCTCCAACATCTCTTTCTCTTGTTCTTCAAGACGCTCAACCTCATATAAAACGCTGTGAATACCATAAATAATCAAATCACGATCTCGTTCACGGTTCGCTTTGTTTTCAAGGTTGCTTTTACAACTTCCTTTGCATAATTCGATTTCTCTAAGAACAAGATTATCAATTGCGTATTTTAGAATCCGTTTATCTTTCTCAGTCATTTTTATCACCCCTTAATACAGTAATCTTCAAAACAATCCTCTTTTGTTGGTCGCTCATCAAAGAACCATGTGTACGAATTGATTCCTTTCTTGAATCTGTCAAGCGTACTCTGACACCATGTTGTTTTATAAGTTCCGCCAAAAGCAAAAGAAAGCGTTGCCACAGGAAGCTTTTCTTTATTACCTTCAATCTTCACTGCAAGAACAACACCACACAACTCAGGAGTATAAATAAAATTCTTTTCTGCTTCTTTTGTTTCATTTCTGTCATTCACAGCAATATATTCATTGTCATTTTGTTTTTCAAACCAACTATGGCAATAAAAACATTTGAACTTATCAAGTTCTCTACCATTGCCACGAGTAAACTTATTTAGTGTGCCACAAAACGGGCACTTCAAATGATCATAAACAAGCATTATGTTCACCTCGTCTCCATCGTCATATCGATCAAAGGTTTATCAGGATATGTTTCTTTGTCAGAAAAACATACTCCCATCCATAAATCATCATAAAGATCCAGGCGTTCGGAAAGTTCTTCCTCCTCTAACCGATCATAATATTGGTCTAAATATTCCTGTTCATAATCTCGAATTTCATTTTCGAGTTTTTGCTTTTCTTCTTCGAGTCTTTGTTTTTCTTCAAAGAAAGCATCTATTCCTTCTTCGATAGGATTATCTCTTAATAGTTTCATTAGAATCTCCTTAATCATTGTAAAATATCTGTTTTATTCATCTTCCCAAAGTCCATCGGCTTCCATCTGCTCGTATTCGCTTGATGGATGTGCCCAATCACAACCGCCATAGAAAATTTCTTTTGCTTTCTTTTTATCCCCATTACAGATTTCAATGAAATCATTCGCTGTATAAAGACACACATAGACATCAGCGATTTCATCCATTGTCAAAGAGCGGTCATACGGAATCTCGTTCAATTCCAAATCAGGAATGTAAATTACTTTGTTGTAATCAATCAAATCTTCCGGGAAATCATCCGCCTTAAAAATTGTGCATTCCTGACCATCTCGCAGCTTGAGAATTTCATCAAGGTGTTTGCCATCTTTAAGCTCATAATAGATTCTGGTTTTTGTAAGCAACTTCTCCGACATTTTTCTCACCTCATAAAAGCATGATTTTAGATATAAAAAGCATCATAAAGGTCTTTGAGCTTATCATTCGGCATCCATATTTTTGCATTATCATTAAGGAAATAACCGCAACCAAAAAATCCCATAGGAGAATCACAAAGATTCTGTTCACCATCTCTAACGCCAGCTTGATAAACAATATAGATAAATTCAGCAAATTCATGCTTATCCATTCGCTTGATGCGGTCGTACATTGTTTCCATATCAATCGCTCCTTTTTATATTTTTATGCTTTCGCATTGGTAGCGGTTATGTCTGCCCTAGTACCGCTAATCACCTAGCATCTGCCGCTCACACTACCCAGACTTGACTTCTTATGTAGTCCTCAATATCTGCCGGGTAGCCATTTCTCTTGACGTACTGACACAAGACACGCTGCACATCTCTGTTATCGCCATAATCCATAGCGATTGAAATATCTTCACCGTGAACGCCTACACCCAGACGCTCATACTTTCTGACTTCAAGATAGAAATCATGTGCGCTGTATCGCCTGCCGTTTTTACGGTCAAGAATAGAATCAATAATCACTCTTCACACCTCGATATCATTGATATTAAAAGTTCTTACATCAACCCTCTTTTCAGCTCCGTGTGGCTTGTCGGACGGCCTGTACATAAAATACGGAGATGCTGCCGATTCGATGTAGAATATTACACAAGGGAATCGCTCTCCAGAAACAGCCTTTCTCTTTTCAAAAATTGCTTCGTATGCCGTTTTATGAAGCACTTCATATTTATGATTTGGAACGAATTCATCTCCAAAATGATACTGACTGATACGGTTTACACGATCCGCAAATACTCTGAATCCACTATATTTATCTGCCACTTCAATCGCATCAAAATCTGCACCAGTCATGTCATTTACAATTTTCAGGATGCGTTCTTTGCTGTACTCAAAAGATCTCGGAGTACGTTTCATGCCAGCCTTAACAGGAACAAACGGCGGTTTATTGAAACTATTCTTATAATCAATTTCACCGGTTCCTTCATCAATTGGTGCAAACATATCAACAAATCCAGTCACAGGCCAATTATAGAGACCGGATTTTATATTGTACTTGTTTCTTTCACATGAAATAATTTCCAAATAATAAGCCTTGTCCTCAACGTGAAATGCTGTGCGGATTCTACAATTTCCGACATCTCCAAAGTGAACATCTTGCCCTTTAAAGTGATAATTAAAAGAACCAGCACCTTCAAAATACAGAATCTTCATTTTCTTTTCCTTCCTTAGAAAAATACCAGTTTGTTATCATCGTCGTGTGTTGCATTCCACGCTTTTTCAATAGCTACAGACGATTCTGTTACAAAATCTCCAACCGCTTCACCGTTCTTGTAAAGGTTCCCACGGTACTTTCCATCAAGATCACCAAAGTAGACTTTAATCATGTCGCAATCTTTCAGTTTGTCGCCGTACCAGAAGTCAAATGTAATGCCACTCATTACTCTTCCTCCTTACCCCTCATAAGAAATATCTTCTGCGAAATAATACTTTTCCATATTCACAGCTGCGGTAAAGCGGCTTTGAACATTAAACACACGACAGAAATCAGGATCACTGCCAAACTTCTTGTTATAGATACGAGCTTCTTCTGTTGCAATTTGGAAATAATAGTCGATTGCCTTTTCCTTATCATAAGTTCCGGCCTTGTAACGCTTTTTCAGCCTTTCAATAAACGGACTGGTCATCTTGCGATACAGATCACCGTCATTGATTGCACATAATTCAAGCTCTCTGCTTTCGACAGTCTCACGATAAACCATAGACTTTGTGCGTTTCATAAAAGCCTCCTTTTCTTGCGTATCCTGTGTTGTATAGCTATATGGTAAAAATAAAAGCCATATGACGGACTGCCTTTTCTAGCTACATAATACAGGACGCTGATACTTTTGTCAAGCACTAAAATGTAGATTTTATTAACGTCAGATTTTAGTGCGATAATGCGTATAAAAACAAAACGCCATGTACAAATCGTACAAGGCGTTTAGCAATTACTTCGTTTACTGGTTCTTTGCATCTTCCAAATGGTCAATGGCATCTGCAAGCTGATTGCCACAAACATTTAACGCAGTTACCGCAGACTGGATATTGCCGAATACTTCATCAATACCAGTATCAGGCTCATTCTCGTCAAATGCGGTAAGCTCTCCATCTTCCAACCATTTTTTGAGATTTTTCTGCTTCTTGTTCACGGTTTCCAACAAAGCATTCAATTCATCCATCATTTTTGATGTTTTCTTGATATACTTTTCGCTCATTTTTGTATGATAATCTGCCATTGTGGTCACCCTCCTGTTTTTGCTTTATTATATCACAACAATATGCTGTTAGTCAATGATACATTTGCAGTTATTACAAAACAGAACATCCTCGATGATGTCATCATAGATGGTGTCTGTTCCGTTGTTGTTCATAATCATTGTGACATTCTGATTATCGGCCGTGGTTTCTTCCATATTTGCGTAAGAATACAACCATTCCTCGCCATTCTCGTCAACAACATGGATCGTCTTGATTCCGTCGCGAAATACCTCGATTTCATCCACACGACCAGCGAGGACATAACGGTTCTGCAAGCGAGTTTTCACAAGCTCTACTGCATTAGCAGTCATACAGTTTACCAGAATGGAAACACCAGCCACAATAGTAGCTAGGATAACAGACAGCTTATTCTGAGTAAGTTTCATTTTATGTTCTCCTTTCTTAGTGACCCCAGCGGCATACAAAAACACCGTTAATCCAGATGGAAACACTCACACCCTGCCGAAACCATTCAACGGCTTCCTTGTGAATGTTGGTGATAACACCGGTTTCGTCGTTCATAAAATACTGACCTCTCCGCATGATTGATTCTCCTTTACACTCTCATGCACTCATCAAGATAGATTCGTTTACCGAAACATTTGACGTATGCTCTGCCAGACGGTGCATAGATGATTTTCAGGTGATGATAACTATGATATTTCTCATCTTCACACAGCGCACCAGACATACCATAAAGGTAATCGTCAATGCCGTATTCGATATCGCCATGAATCTGAAAGCCACCACAACGGCCATAGCTGCTATCATAAGCGGTTACAGGATGGCTCTTGCAATATTCTCTTGCGGTCATATCAAACTCTCCTTAAAACATATCTTTTATTCTGACGGCGTTCCAAAGACTTCAATATAAGCCTTCTTGGCTGCCGTTGTGATATGCGAATCATGTACGTTGTACTTATCGTACCACCCACAAATCGTATCAGAAGTGTACACATACCTGAGTAAATCCCACGCAATCCGGGTCAACAGGTCGTTATATTCATGCTCTGCAATGACGCTCTTAACATATTTCTGCCAAGCGTCTGCGTTAGTCGTTTTCACATACTGAAAGCGATTAACAATATCTGGGTAAACAGAATCGAGTTTCATTTTTGCCATATCCATTCTCCTTTACTCAAAGTTCTTACAAAGACCCATGCCACCACGTTCACGAGGCAAGCGTCTGACGCAATCCCTATGAGAGCAATCCAGCTTTTCGCAATATTTGCAATTTGCGTTTGCCTTTTCTTGCTCTGCAAAGAATTTCTTTGCATCTTTTAGGGATTCAAAATAATGACCCTGATCCCATGTGTAGGAATCCGGGTCAAAATGCCACGCCACAATGTATGGCGTGTAATAATTCTTCTTGTAAAACAATGCCGTATAAGCATTGCCAACTTCCAGAATGTCGATATCTTCTCTGTTCATTAGTTCAGCCATCCTTTCCATTCTGCCACGCCAAAAGCGATAGCGCACAGAACAAACGCCCACATCATAGGTGCAATGCAACCTGCCTGATATGCGGTGTAACCAAAGAACATCAAGAGACTTTTCATGATAGACCATCCTTTCTTTTGCATATAAAAAGAGCCTTGTAAGAATTAACTTACAAGGCTCTTTTTGACGGAAACACCCTTATCGTTATGCGGCAATATGCACAGCCAAAATCGCATCCGACAACATTGCACGGGCATCAATCCCGTACACACCAGACACTGAATCCAGAGATTCCTCCGTCCATTCGTTATCCACCATATCATCGTCCATGGTGCCATAACAGCCGCCCCATCTGCGACTGTCTGAACTGTCGATAGTCCAACCGATTCTGCTGCCAAAATCGCCGCAAGACATATCATCCACGGTGACGGTAAGATACTCACCGTTTTCGAGAGCAACAAGGATACCACCGGACGGTTGAGAGTATCCCCCTCCGTTATTTGCCGTATCGGGGTTTGCGAATGGGTTAGTTTCGTAACCCCAAAAACTAATCATTCTTGCATCCATGATGATTCTTCTCCTTTCTTTAAGGGTTTTCTTCCCTTATTATACCACAGCCCACACTACAATCATAGTTAAGGCTATAATAATATTTTCATACTGTTTGCGCTTCTTTCGTCATGCCCAGCACTTGGCAAGGCTTTCATAGTGTACGCCCGCCTCTTCAAGAGCTTCGGCGTAGATTGCCGCCAGTTCTTTGTCACCAAACATTATGGCAACATCAAGAGCCGACTCAATAGCCAAAATTGCCATAATAAAACTCCTCTTTTATTGTGTAATGTGTTTTCATTTTGCATATTCTTCGTTTTATTTGTATAATTATGCAAGACAAGGCATAAAGAAAACGCCTTGCGATAAATTCACAAGACGTTTGTTGTTGGGGTTATTGTGGTTTATTAGTTGGATTCTGACGGCTCTGCCGGGGAAACGATTAATTCACCATGAACGATTTTTTTCAAAAACTGAGAAACATTATCGCATTCAAATTTTGCAAGAAAGTCATTTTCAAGTGTTTCACCCTCTTGCAAAGTAAGAGTGCAAGTCTTTTTCCACTGATAAGAGGCGTTTTTTTTCTGCCGCTCACGCATTGCTGCAAGGATTTCTTCTTTGCTCATGTTATCATATTTGCTAGGTCTGCTCACAATCGCACCACCTTTGTTTTTCATTGATGGTACAATTATAGCATGGTTCTGCCGTTCTGACAAGGGATTCATAGCCATACTATCACCTTGCCTTTCGGCCAGATTTCAAGGGCATCTGAGGATTCAAAGGGCGCATATCACCACGGAATTTTCCTAACCCGCTGCCGTCCATGTATTCTGCCGTTCTATTCCGGCAACGTCTGACCGTCCCATTCATATCAATGGATTCACCATAGATACGTTTAGAAAGATCGTTGTATTCTGCCGTATAAAAGTTAGGCTTTGCCCGCATTGCTTTTGTGTGCTTGCTAGGTTTGTGCCCAGCTGAATCACGGTTTTTCTGTGCGGAGCGAATTTCTTGCCATTCCTTGCGCTCTGATTTACGCTTGTTTTTACGTTCTACAATGCGCATTTCTGCCCTTTGTTCTGCCTTATGATTCCAGTGTGTGAGCGTGATTTTTCCGTCATTTGCAAGGCTTTTCACACTTTGAGAAATAGCATATTCAAGCATAGCCGAATAGATATTTTTAACGATTCTGCCGTTTTGGTAGAACACAAAAGGCATTTTGTCGAAAGAATCCATTTTAGGCATTGAAACAAAGACAAAGTTATAATTCTCTGCTTTGATTGTTCCGTAAATGGAATTTGCCGGAACAGATACACCACGAAACACTACAGGTGTATTCTTTTGGTGCAAAGAAATTTTCATTGTGTTCACTTCCTTTTCTGAAAATAGGCACACTTTCTGTGCGGAATTATATCGGTTATTTGGTTAGAAAGCTCTTGCGCCACGTCAAGGCAAACCGATTTTGCAAGAGTAGGGCGGACTATTGCCCGCCCCAGAGTGCTATTAGGTTAGATGCAACTTACTTACTTTGCTTTCTTAAAAAAGGCAGACTTGCTCTGAAGATCGTATGCACGGGAACGCTTGCCGGTAGATTCATCAAAGGACAGTGCATAGCCGATAGTTACAATAATTTCATCAATCAGCGCGTTGTCGTTCAGCGTGGTAACAGTGCCCATTTTAGCCTTAGTGTATGCCGTCTTGATATAAGCCATATCACAAGAAAGCGCCTTTGCCGTCAAAGTTTCGGGCAGAATAGCGTTATAAATGGCCTGCAACTGTGCAAGACGTGTCTCTTTGTTGTTCTTGTTGCTAGTAAAGCAATCAAGTTTTGCATTCTTGAGCGCGTCAAGCATTTTTTCGGAACGAACAGGCTTGTTTGCCGTCAAGTCGGTGCAAAGGGATTCTGCCATAAAGCCATTGAAAAGCATAATAAGTTTGCCGTAAAAGTCGGAATTGCAAAGCGTATCATACTTTTTGCCCGTGGTATCACGGTAAACTTTTTCCAGCTTTGCAAACTTGATACGCATAGCGGATTCAGTCAGTTCATATTTGCCGGTTTTGTCGTTCTTTTTACCGCTGAACTTATGGCCGGTATAAGTCGGGTTTACGCAATAGGTGCGGAACATTTCGGCGCGTTCCATAGCAATCAAAACCTTGCATTTGTCGGTGCAAATGGATTCATTTTCGGCTTTGTTGTTGTCCGAAATAGCCTTAATCAAATCAGCCGTTTCGTTGCCGTTTGCCGTTGCCATTTCAGCGGAATTATTGAGCAATTCCAGCAATTCGCGTGCGCTGAAAGAATCGGTAGTTTTGTTCTGAATAGCAGTGCGGAATTCGGGCATAGTGATAACTTTACGCATAATAATCCTCTTTTCTAATTTTCTGAATTGTGTGTATATTCGATGGTTTTGCGTTTTAGCGCAAACCAAAACCCACAAACCAGACAAAACGCCTTGTTTATGGGCTTATGGTTCGCCCTAAATAGGGCAAAATATGTATACTTTTTGTACTGTTTTTTTCTTGACGTTGTAAGGTTTTGTCCCATTAAACAGTTAAAACATTTGCTATATAACTCTTGCAAACTACACTTGACTTTGCTACAATAGATAACGGTATAAACCATAAAAGCAAAGTATAAACTTTGCAATGTGTAGCACATGGATATAAACCCATAAAAGTTAGTTTGTGGTTTGCGCAAATTGTACTTTCTTTTTTGCCCTTTCTTGCCTAGTCATGTGCTGTATGGGCGTTGCCCTCTTTTCTGTACAACGTGTTTGTGTGCATACAGTACAATCTAGTATCCTGTTGATTGCGGATTGTTTGCCCTCTAATGCCTTAATCGGACAAATGGCTTTTTATGGTTTTTTCGGCTTGCATTGCCAAAACCAAAACAGTGATTGAACGGTCAAGCCGTGTTTCCTGTTTTCCGTATCTTTCTAACCTATACGGTAGGATAGCAAATGCGTTTGATTGCGTGCGGAATGCACGATTGACGCCCATTTGCAAGCGTTGCATTTTCTGAATCGGTGCTAGCTACACCGCCGAATTTTTCCAACTGAATCAAACTTTCTAGGTGCTTTACCATTCCGGTAGACTGCTGATTTATAACCACGATGGGCTTGTTGCACTTGCCTAGATTGAGCGGAAACATTTTAGCCGTTCCCACAAAAGATTGATTCAGTTTTCAAAATTCGGTGCAATCCTTGCTAGGTTCCTTGCTAGGTTCCTTGCTAGATTGTGGCTTAATTATAGCGGTTCCTTGCTAGGAAGTCTATGTATAAAAGTTGCAATTCATGCACAAAAGTTGCAAGAATTATAGATTTTTAGAAAATAGCGATATATCGTTAAAAATTATATTTTGGTAATACCGTGATCAAGCAGTTAAAGAGTTTTAGTTAAAAGATTTTAATTATACGCCTTCCCGGCTAGAATAAGGAATAAAATATAATATATAATACCTTATAAGGAAGCGGACTTGTTGATTGAAAAGAAACAAGAAATAATTGAAAGTTGATTTTGAATCAACATAATATTTTGTTTTGTGTCGAACATTTTTGTTCGTTATCAAACATTCAATTCCTGGCTGAAATAGTTAATATTTTTTAACTATTATCTGCACCTGTTGATACTATCAGATACACCGACGACGCCAAAAACAACGCCTTGCCCTTGCCCTGTTAAGTGCCGCTTTTTTATCTTTTCCAGCACTCAAGTTGTGGGGGCGGACTTTTCATTTTTTGGACGTTCCAGGCAACAAGCCGAGCCCCCAGTACATCTTTCTTATTCATAATCAAGAAATAACGATTTATCGCAATATTTTATTTATTTTTAATTCCTAATAATCTCAATAATTCCATCAAATGCATCTCTTATTGGCAGCCAATATTACTACTTTTTATCCTTCCCAATTTGTCAATAAATAATTTTTTGACACCTTTCTAACCTACCCTATTCCCTCCCCGGGTACACTTTTCCCTGGCAAAATCATCCCAAAATATACTCCTATATCCTCTCCTATATACCCATAGATCATTCACTTTCCCCTCTAAAATACCTAAAAATGGATTAAAATCGCTATTTTTCAATCGGTAGACCATTCGGCAACTAGCTAGAATTTAACGTATTTTCGTTATATTTTGGCTAGTTTTTCTTTTTATTTGTACCTTTTTATCCCTTATTTTGTTCCTTTTTGACCCAATAAAGTCTGAAAAACCTAGGTTTCATGCTGGTTTTCCCGATGTGTACCCGAAATGTACCGAAAATGACCATCCTTCGGAGCATAAAGTACCTATTTGTACCCATCTATACTCCCCTATCACTATAAATGTATTGATCTGGCATCTGAGTAGCACTTTCAGAGACTCTAAAGACCTACAAGGAGTATGATTGTAGCCTCTGGCAGCTTATACAGAGCACACAGATCATCTGGATATTCTCAATGGAGAACAATACTTCCAGAAACATACCTTATTATAATAGGTGCTAGAAATATTCGTATCCTGTATTATGTATCTATTGAATTTTTGGCAATCTCATGGTATAATGAGTGTAGATAGATATACAATACAGGATACGGAAAAGAAGATAGTAAGAGGATGGTTGTGGTGGATGTTTATAGTAGTCTTCCAGACAGGGCGTGAAGAGGGATCTCGCGTCTTCGGACGCTCGTAGGTTTACTCAAATTGAATCTATGTCGCTTACGCTCCATAGCTTCAAGTCGAGTAAACCATTAAAAGATATTTTGTGAGAAGAATTGGGTTGATAGAACCTTACAGAATTCAAAGTACAATTAAATATTAACAAATTATGAATTTTGAATATCAAAACTGGTATTACACATTACATATATACGATTTGATATTCAAAAACTTTAGGAGGTATCGCCATATGGCAAAAACATACGATGTAACGCCAGATATTCTCGTTAAATTATCTGATGGTCAATCTTTCAAAAACTTTTCTGAACTTGCGAGGTATCTTGGTGTACTTGATAGTCATGGAAAACCAATCACTGGAGATAGTCGTCCTGCATTCTTAGAAGAGCTGGACAGATTTGTGGTTCTAAAGAAAGCTGGTCGGCAAATCATTATAAAAAGTATACGGCCAGAAGACGAGATTCTTCCAGCAAAGCCAGCAGGTGGCAATAGAAAGTTCATTGATCTCATTCAAAAATTGCTTGTCTACCACTTTAATGCTCTTTGTCAGGCACAGCCGTGTGATGGTATTAAACTTCTATGGGAGAAAAAGGACATCTGGGAAACCTGTGGCATGGTCAGCCGTGATTATAGATGGTGGGGACGGGATGCTGAGACAGAAGATGATGAGGCTGTTGCTGAAGCGTTCCGAAAAATGGTCGGTAGTGTCAAATTAAAAACATGGCTGGACAGTGCCTTGCATGGTCTAAAGGTAAACGATGCACTGGATTATGAGGAAACGAGGGCGTTCATTGATTACGTCGATGGCCGTGCTGTTATAACTCCTCTAACCGACAAGCAGAATTTAATTTACATGCGATTGAAGGCAGAAGTGCTAAAAGATTACACATTATCTGATGGTAGAACTCCAGCGACAGAGCGTGACCTTTGGCAAACTGGTCGGATGAGGGATTTTTACCGCAAGCTAAATCCAAAGCTCAGAGAAGAGTTTGGAAAAGAACAAACGTACAGTACCATTCAAAAGGTTTATAGAATTGTTGTTGAACCGAAAACTATGAATCTATTTGCTCGTAGATTTGGAAAGATTGACCCGGCAGACGTAGACCTCGCCGTACAGATGATGGCAAAGCTAAATACGATTGTCTGTGATGGCTTGTTGTCCTCAATGATTTTCAATAAGGAAGTTATTGTAGCGACAAGAGTTCGGGAGCATGAAGATGTTGAACGGCGACTAGAAGAGCAGAAGTCGTGGGGTAGTAATAATAAAATCGAAAGAAAAATTCGAAAGGAATTTGAATATAAAAAAGTAAAATTAACAAACCAGCAAGTTGCAGATATGGTTGACAACACAATTCGTCAGTCTACCGACCAGCTACTGGTTACCTTGAACCAAAAAGACCATGGGTTCAAGATTATTGAAAAACTGTATATCGACAACTTCTTGGCTGGAAGCGGTTTGACTGAAGAGCAATATGAGCAAATTATGCAGGATGCGGATAAAGAATCTGCGGATGCAGAACTTATGGCTCGACTTGTGGCTGAGGCGAATGCGAGAATGGCAGCTCGTGATAACGTAAATGTAGAATGCGTCATGAATTTTGAAGCAGATATTGTCGATAAGGTGTTGGTGGACAAGATGGCAGAAAAAAGTAATAAGAAAGCTGGCCGCAATGTGTTGGATTGTGGTCTTAATATTGATGATTTAATTGGTGAGATTTGAAAGAAGGTTAAGCATAATGAATTTTGATAACCCCTATTGGATTGATTTAAAGGTAACTTATGAGTATTACCAAGCTGCTGGCCGCTTACCAGAATTCCACAAGAAGCATGTCTGCACAAAATGCCAGTATGAGATCCCGTGCTTCACTACTTGTGATGAGGTGCGATGCAAGTGTCAAGAGTTTAAGCCTAAGATTGTGCGGAAGGCTGACAAGTATTTACATATCAATGATTTCATGAACGATGTGGCTGCATTTGAGGCCAGCCGTTTGAATGAGAATTAAATAAGAGTCTGTTTGGCTCCTATTTGAAATATAAATACATATTAAAAGAGAGAATACACATGAGTGAAAAGGATATTTGTGAAAAATCTTCGGAGCTACTAAATCTTGAACTCTCAAAACTGCTTAGTGGAGAGTATTCTGTTAAGCAAATCGCAACAGAACTTGACCGTCGTTATGACGTTTACGATAAATATGGTCATATTTTGATTGAGTCTCCTATTGTATTGTATTCTTGCATAATTAAAAATAATGAAACTGGCGATATAAGCCATGTTGATGGAGAACTCGCAAAACGAATCTATGATAAATATATTGATTGTATGAATTTGGTTAAAGAAGGAGATTAAGAGATGCGTATCCAGATTGGTAAATACATTATTAAAAACTGTGACGAGCGGAATCTTGTTATCGTTGAGCAGCGGCCAGCTGGCAAGAATCCAAATACTGGTAAGATGGGCACCGGCGTAAAGGAGGTTACGGTCGGATATTACCCGAACCTTGAATGGGCTTTACATAAGATTAAGGATTTAAATATTTCCGAAAGTGATGCTGATACCGTGGATGTTTTGCTGGCAGAGCTTGAACATATCGATGAGACGATCCGCCGGGTTGTTGAGGAGGTTAAGTGATGGATAAGTTTGTAAATGCAACACGATTGATTGGCGTCCTCGATAGTGCCATCGCTCGTCCTAAGGCCAGAGGTAATGCAAAGTCTATTGATGATTTGTGGTGCGATATGGCAATGCAATACACAAAGCGCATTCTTGAAGAAGAGATATCTTCTGGCGGTGAGTTCCGTCGAGTAGTTCACGCTCATTGGATTGAGCATGAGGCGGATTTTGGAGAATCACTGTATTGTGAGTGTTCCAGTTGTCATGACTCTACTGGAATTGAGTGTAAACTGTTCTGCGGTGCCTGCGGTGCTATTATGGACGAGCAGACGATTACGGTTAAAGACTATTGAGGTTGATGAATGATGCGTACTTACGAGGATGTTGACGCAGAGATTAAGCGGCTTGTGCGTGACATGAATAGTTCAAGTCTAACACGCAGCGAGTATGAGGCTGCTGACGATATACTGGACGAGCTCTATCGGGAGCGTGAACGACTTTGGCTCAAGGCTATGGAAGATGGCGAGAACTGCTATCTATAAAAGCCTGCTTTTATATTTTTCTTTTAGCTATACATTACATGATACTTTTAAGAAGAACACGGAGGTGACTGCCGAATGGCAAAGCAGCAAACTTGCCAGAAGTTTGTTTTTAAGATCCATACGAAGCGTCTGGCTGAAGCAAAATGGGATTTAACCCTACCATTGGATGAAGCCAGACGAAACCACGAGATCATCTCGCTTGCTGATAGCACTGTTCTACGATGGATTGATGAGTTGAATGGTGTTACGGACGCAGAGGCTAAGGCACGGAGCATCAAGCGTAGAATTAAAATGTTGCGGAATGAGCCATCTTGTTTAGAGAACCGCCGGGAGATTCGGAGGTTGTATACTGAATTGGACGCAGTTCAATTCAAGCCGGATTATATGTGCCTGGTGGTCGATAAGAAGAATGATTACCGCCGGGCATGTTCTCCAAAGGGGTTTAAAATCAATGGAATCACGTATCGCCGTCTGGTTGGGACTACCGGTGGTGTTAAGAACAGTACGATTGTGTTTGTGAGCGACCGTCTTGTTGATGAGATCCGCAAGCGAATTGATAATGGTCGTAACAAAGGAATGGAGTTTGTACCTGCAAAATTAGAGGCTTATAGAGCGCTTGCCTGCTCTGCTTCTATTCCGGTTACTGACCCTGATGGTGTGCTTGTTGTTGATGATTGTTATACGCATTTTAAAGACCATGTTGTTGTTCTGGATGACGGAGTATCTGGAGAACCTACGATAGTTGAAGATAACGAACATAATTGTGAACTATGTGCAAATGACGGCTTTGGGCTTATTAGTTACGACCTTGCACAACAGTGGAGTGAAGATCTGAAACTTCCATCCGCCGCGTCTGGCTTCTGTGTGCGAAATGCGTTCTGCAAAGGTATGTTATTTCCCTTCCCTTTCCGTGAGTTTGCTAAGAAGGTAGCAAAACAGAATATGTTAAAGGACGCATGGGGAGATTACCGCGACATCAATAGAATTCAGGTCGTTCTTAGTACCTCTATGCTAAAGCTCTGGGATAGTTATCACAGTTGTGAGGATTATCTTGAAAACTGCAGGGAGAATCATTACCATTTCTCTGTAACAAAGACTTGTGAGTTAGAGCTTGATGAAGAGCGCAATCTGAATTATCAGTTTATTCAAAGCTATCAGCTTACGAACGAAGAGATATATGAGCTCGTGAAGCCAACTTTGGATGAGATTAAGGGTGTTATGGGCGGTGACTGGCGTGATGCGTTGCTGTATTTGCGTGGTAGCGGAATGCGTGATGACTCGAATTACATAAACAGTCTGGAAAACGACTATATTAAGGCTCTTATGATTGAGCCGGAAATGATTAACGACCCTTATGTGCAGAATCGGATTCGGTACTTTATTAAAAAGCGAATCTCTCAGGCAAAAACGGGCGTTGTAAAGGTACGAGGAAATTTTCAAGTTGCAAGTGGCGATCCATATGCGCTTTGCCAGTCTATGTTTCGGATGGAGGTAACCGGACTATTGAAGGCCGGTGAGGTTTACAGTCGTTTTTGGAATGACAGGGATGTTAAAAGAGTTGCTTGCTTTAGAGCTCCTATGAGTCAGATGGCAAATATTCGGTGCATGAGCTTGAGTGCATCTGAGGATTGCCAATACTGGTATCGCTATATGAAGTCCGTGTTTATCACTAATGCGTGGGATAATATGTGTGCAGCGCTTAACGGTGAAGATTTCGATGCCGACCTTACATTTTCTACCGACAATAGAGTTCTCATTGATAAATGGGTAAATGAGCCGGTCGTTCTTTGTATCCAGCGCAAATGTGAGAAAAAAGTTCCGACTGAAAAGGATTTTATTGAATCTAATATCAGCGGATTTGGAGATAATATTGGACGTACAACAAACCGAATTACAACGATGTTTGATGTGCGAAGTAAATTTGAGCAAGGTAGTAAAGAGTACGATGAACTTACGTATCGCATTATCTGTGGGCAGCTTTATCAACAGAACGCGATCGACAAAATAAAAGGTGTAGCTACGACAGATATGCCGCAATACTGGTATGACAATAAAGCTTGCGCCGTTAAAGACGATGATAATCCTGATACTATCGAGGATAAGAAGTTCTGGAGTAGTATTTGCGCGTGGCGTAAGCCATACTTTATGAGTTACATCTACCCTGCCCAGATGCGTGATTATAAGCAGTATGTAGCGGCAGCACGCAAGCGTATCAAGTGGGACGGGTTTGCTGGTCTGGATGAGATTATGCAAAAGGCCGTCAAGGACGATGTGGATGAAATGGTTATCCAGTATTACCTCTATCGGATGCCGGTCGGAATCAATTCTTGTACCATGAACCGCCTGTGCTGGACTGTAGAGGATGAGTTGGAAGATTTTGAAGAAGAACTCAAGATAAGGCGCAAGTTTGATTACGACTCGCTCAAGTCTGGTGTGGAGTATACCAACTCTCAGTATTATGGCATCCGTTCTATCTTTAAGGACTACTTGAGATTTGCTCGTGGCAACGCAATCCATTCTGGCAACGGAAACAATAATAAAGAAACCGCCGCAGACCGCAAGGAGCGAATTGCGCTGTATCAGGAAAGTATGTTCCGCAATCTTCACGACAAATGCTCCAATGACGATGTGCTTTGCAATATTATGCTTGATCTTTGTAAGAAGAATGCATCCAGTATTGCAATCGTTTGGGAACTATTTCACGATACTTTGATTAAACGCTTATTGGAACGCCATGGTGGTATGGTTCATTCTCTTGTGCAGGACGAGAATGGCGATATTGAATATGACGGCAAGCGTTTCAAGGATGTGTTGGTTGACATGAATAGTAAGGAGGATGCGGATGATTGTATTGAATGAAGTTCTTTACGCTGAAGAGTGGTTAGAGAAGGATGTGCCTTGGAAGAAAGCGGGGCATGTTTTGCATTATGTTGCGAAGTACTATTTCTATAAGGGATACTCAAAGGATGACGTAAGAGAAAAGCTCAACGAGTATATGTTGCGTCATTTTGAAGGGTACAATAAGGTTCTGGATAGAGAATTGATTGATAAAGCGATTGCTTCTGCTAAAGGTCGTCCTATGGTCGAACTTGATGGTGTGTGCATTACGAAGGCCGAGGTAGAGAAGATTCAAGCACTTGAAAGCAAGCAGATGCAACGCCTGATGTTCACGATGCTGTGTCTGGCAAAGTACCATATTGCCGTTAATGAAAAATGCGACTACTGGATTACGGAAGATACGGCTGATATTTTCAGGATGGCAAACGCATCCGTAAATGAAAAAAAACAAAACGAAATGATTTGCGAGTTACATAATCTTGGCTTTATTGGGTTTGCCAGCTTGAAAAAGATTGACAACTTGAATATCCATGTTTTGATTGCGGAGTCGGATTCTCCTCATGAGATTTTTGTGGACGATTTTGAGAATGCTGGTATTCTGTGGAGCCAGTATTGTGGGAAAGAGTACATTAAGTGTGATTGTTGCGGAAAGATGGTTGCTCGCACCGGACGTAGACAAAAATACTGTCGTAAGTGCGCTAAAAACGTAAATATTGAGAAGACCGCACAAAATAGAAAAATGTTTGATTTATGAAATGCGAAAAAGTGTGATATTTTAACGTAGGTACGTTATAATTTTACATATATAGAGCAAAATATAGTGTGGAAAGTTATGGTAGGGAGAAAGCGAGGACGCTTGTTTTCTTCCTACCTATTTTATTTTGAAGGGATGTAATTACCTAAATGATCGAAATTACCAAAGCAGAAGCAAAGGAAATCCGCAAGGTTTATCCAAAGGTTTTCATTGCAAAAACTCGTCATAAGCGTTTTATTGAGGAATCTGTCAAGTATCTTGAACTGATTCCGTTTAATATTGAGGCTCGTGAAATTGTTGAGCAGGCCAGGCGAAATGCCCGCTACTAATTTTTGAAAGAACGAGGTACAGTAATTTGGATTTTGAGATTCAGCTGCCCGAAGAGATTACCGAACTGATGGATAAAGGTGGTCTCCCCTCTCCTGAGATGATGAATTTCTATGTTGACGAGAAGGATCGCATCTTCTTTATTGACTTTGAGATTGACCAGTCTTTGATTGAAATTGAACGTAAGATTCTGCAGTATAACCGTATTGATAAAGATACTCCTGTTGAGAAGCGAAAGCCTATTAAGCTGTTTATTTACAGTTATGGTGGCGAGCTGGACGCTATGTTTAGCTTTATTGATGTTGTTGCACTGAGTAAAACTCCAGTTTGGACGATCAACGCAGGTATTGCAATGAGTGCTGCTCTTGTGATGTTGCTGTCTGGTCAGAAGCGCTTTACCCTGCCTCATGCTATGGCTCTGATTCACCGTGGCTCTGGCGGTGCTTCTGGTACTTTTGAACAGTCGAAAGAGGCCATGGCAAATTATGAAAAGCAGGTTCGAAAGATGCGTGAGTATATCATGGTTCATACGAGCATTGATAAGAAGACCATGACCAAAAATCAGGCAAAGGATTGGTATCTGGATGCTGATGAGCAGGTCAAGTACGGTATTGTCGATAAGATTGCTGACGATATTGATGAATTCAATTAAGGGAGAGTTGTAATATAGATATGGCTAAGAGAAAGATTCCTACTGAGATTCCTATGGAGAAGATTACCGATCCTGATCAATATGGTTTTTACGGCATTTCTTTAGACCCTGAACAGCGCGTATTCCGTGACGCTATTTGGAATCCAAACATTGACGTTGTAATCTGCAACGCTGCAGCTGGTTCCGGCAAGACGCTTATTGCGACTGCGACTGCAAATCTGCTTGTTCAGGCTGGCTATTTTGACAAATTGACTTACGTTGTATCTAGTTATGGTGAGAAGCGTCAGGGTTATCTTCCTGGATCTATCACGGAAAAATCGGAAGTTTTCTTTGAACCTTTTTATCAAGCTCTGATTAAATGCAACGTTGACCCTAACAAGGTTATCAATGATGAGTCGATGGTAAATCAGAAGAACGGTACTGGTTATATTTCTTGTCTAACTCATACTTTCCTTCGTGGTACGAATTTGAGTGGAATAATTTTGTTGGACGAGAGTCAGAACTATACTCCAAAAGAGTTACAGAAAACTATTTCTCGTTGTGATGGCAGTGATGGAGAGAAGGTAAAATTGATTATTATTGGTCACGATTTGCAGTGTGATCTTGATAAGCCGTCCGACTCTGGCTTTATGCGTTGTCTCCAGCATTTTGCAAAGCATGATCGCGTGGCCGTATGTCAGTTGACTACGAACCACCGTGGATGGATTAGCCAGTGGGCTGACGAAATGGACGTGAGTTAATGTCTAAAATTATTACAAATGAAATATTTCAGGCTGATGCAAAACAGAAAAACTCAAAAGTGACAGTTCTTGGAACGTACACAAAGATGCGAGATTCTATTTTGGTGCGTTGCAACAGATGTGGAAAAGAGTATTTCACTCCAGCGCAAAATGTTCTTAGTGGAAAAGGATGCAGATTTTGCGCCGCGAAAGACTTAGCAAGAACTAGGAAGAACAAATTGAAGTATGATGATGTAAAAACTGCGTTTGAAAAACGAGGATACACGTTACTTACAGGAGAGTCTGATTCATATTATCGAGTTCGTTATTTGTGTCCTATCCATGGTGAGCAACAAACCGATTGGAGCAATTTTAGAGCCGGTAAGGGTTGTCCTGAATGCGCTGTGCATCAAAACGATAGCAAGGTTGCAAGAGGGCTTAAAGAATACTGTAAGAAAACGTATCCCGATACGATTACGGAGTATAAAACTGTAAAAAATCCAGAAACGGGTAGATATCTACCATATGATATTTATGTTCCATCGGAGAAACTTTTCTGTGAAGTTATGGGGCAACAACATTACAAGGAAGTTCCGTATTTTCAACGTGGAGAAGATGCTTTTAAAAAGCAATTTGAGCATGATAATATTAAAGAAGATTATGCTGTAAAACATGGCAGATACGTCGAAATTGATTTGCGTCGTATAAAGACTGTTGATGAAGCCATTGAATGTTTTGAAAGTCTACACAATAGCTGGATTAGCAAATGGGCAGCGATGTTAGATTTCTAATTCTAAAATTAAAATATAAGGGAGAATAAAATTATGGTTGCTAAGAAGAGTGTTGTTTTTAAGAACGCTATTATTGATACTGCCGAGGGCACTATCACCGAGATTACCAAGGACGGTGAGAATGTTTTCAATTTGAAGGAGGCTCTGGCAAAGTGGGATGGTATTGAGGGTGTCACCATCAATATTTCCACTTCTGATGAGCTGCTGGGCGACCCGGCTTGATGCCAATGGGTTGCTATAATAAACGGCCAGAAGAAACGAGTGATGATTTCTTTGTAAGAATTGGGAATGCTGTTCTGGCTAGAGAATTGACTTGGGATGGCGCAGCCAAGGTGCTTAATGATGAATTGGGTAAGAATTTTGGTGAGTGCGCATATCGCAAGCGTTTTAAGGCATTCCGTGCGGGTATGCAGTATCAGGAGTCCTTATCTAATAGAGATGTGGGAACCTGCATTCTGTCTATTTCCGACTTACATATTCCATTCCAGAAGCCCATTGAGACTTTTAGTGAGTACGCTGGCAAGATTGATATCCTTCAGGTAAACGGAGATTGCGTAGATGCGCAGGCCATTTCTCGTTTTAATAAGGTGTACCGTAAGAGTCCAATGGAGGAAATTCTGATTGCACGTCAGTATATGATTGACCTGATTGAGATGATTCAGCCTAAGAAGGTTGTTGTCAATTATGGTAATCATGACTTACGTTTCCAGAATTATCTTGCTAAGAATCTGGACACCGACTTGCTTGAACTGATGCCAAAGACATCTTTGGAACTTATTTTTGTTGATGGCTTTAACCATTACAACAAGGAGCTTCATACAAAGGTTCATTACGACCCTCTGATTGATGTGTTTAAGAACACTGGCATCGAGATTGTTTATAACGATACTTGGTTTAGTTTTGTTGGTGAAACAATTTTTGTGCATCCACTTGCTTACTCTAGCGGTATGTTAAAAACAGCAGAAAAGGCATATCGGTATTTCAAGGATAATGATTATTTCTTTGATACTATCGTGATGGCACACACTCATAAAACAGGTCATTATGATATCGGTAATTCTGTAATTTATGAGCAGGGCTGTTGTTGTGAAACGTCAAAAATGAATTATTCGGATGGGAAATTAGCCCCATCTCAACGAGAAGGATTTATTCTGGTTTATCAGGATAAATTCGGAAGGTTGAACGAAGATAAAACGCATATTGTGCGTTTGAATTAAAAACGGTGAGACCCTACCGATTTAAGTGGGTAATTAAAAAAGAAGTACGATCGCAAGGTCTGCTTGGGACATCATTTATTGTCTCCTTTTCTATGGGCTGGGGCTGACGCTCCAGCTTATTGTGCCAGTGTAGTTCAGTTGGTAGAACGCGGGTTTTGTAATCCCGATGCCTTTTATGGATTTCGCATGTTCAAGTCATGTCACTGGCCCCATGCCACTTTAATTCAGTAGATAGAATAATGTGTTCGTACCACATATGTCGTAGGTTTGATTCCTACAGGTGGCTCCACGCTGTGCGGTCAATAGTTGCAACCGCTTAAACCAACTTAATCTACGGATGGTTGGATGCAAAGTAGTTCTGTGAAACGAAATGATAAGCTATTCGTGTTTCGCTACGTTAATGCGAATCTTTAAAAGACTAAAACAAGCGTTTTATCAACATGAGAACAATTCAACTTAGCTCAGATGGTTGATGGATGCTTGTTTTTGTTGTGCGGCCTTACTCAAGTGGTTGAAGAGAACGGTCCTGAAAACCGTTAGGTCGGTAAACCCGATGCCAGAGTTCGAATCTCTGAGACCGCGCCAGTCCTTCTCCCGGAGGACCTATATTATACCGGTCGCCTACCACCGGCTAAAAGGTAGGTTTTATTGTGAGCTTGTAATGCGAAGAGGTTGAACGTAGCGGATGGTAGCAGACATCTGCACGAAGCGAGATTGCTTATTCGTGGATACAGCGCAGGTTCGAATCCTGTCAAGCTCGAAGAAAATGGCTATATGAGCGCGACATATAGCAAGTCCGAAGTCTGGGTTTTAGAATCATGATGTACACATGACTTTCTACTTCTTGAGACACTTAGGCATCATATAGCGCAGCGTTGCCCAGTCAGGTCTAAGGAACCGGCCTCATAAGCCGTGTATTCGTTGGTTCAAGTCCAACCGCTGCACCCAGCATCTCTCCTTTTTGCAAGCCTGAGTTATGGTTTTACTACTCCCTCCATAACTCAGGTATTTGAAGATTATTATGCTACTTCGGTGGCAGGGTGAGGTACGTTACTGACGTAGTAAACCTATATAGATGATAGAGACTCCGCCGCGCCTCTCATGGAAGCGTAAAATGGCGTAGCCGCCTGAGCCCACTAAGCCTCTCAACGATGCGTATCATGGTGGGTCTTTTGTGAATGAAACACCCTTGGCCTCTGCTACGCAAGCACATTAGAGGGTGTATTTGCTGCCGTGGAATGTGCGCACGTTCTACGGCTTTTATTTTTGATTTTGATTGGAGGTGTATTGATGCCGAGAAAGAAAAAGGTACTAGATTCCGTCGATGCATCTATACCTACCAAGGAAAAATGGGAATGTACTCGTTGTGAACACTCATACGAAGCTCCCACTGGACATTTTTATAAAAATAGTTTTTCTCAATTATTTAAAAATCGAGGTGGGTTCTCTACTCTTTGTAAGGAATGTGTTAATGAATTATTCGATGAGTACACGAAACGATATGAGAGTGAACGTACAGCATGTATGATTCTCTGTCATATGTTGGATTTTCCATTCTATAACAGTCTTTATGATTCTATCGTGCAGAACTCCGGTTCTTGCAAACCAGGAATGTACGCCAGGGCTCTCTCGTGTCGGCAGTATCAATTTCAGACATTTGCAACCGTTCTTACAAATGGTGAATTGAATAAGAATGCTCTGGATGTTCGAGATGAAAAAGAACAAAAATGGTCAAAGGCTGAAATTCAAGCTCGTGATGATGTTATTTCGGTTGTCGGGTACGACCCGTTTGAAGGACACTCTGAAAACGACCGACGTTATTTGTTTAGTGACCTTATCAAATATTTTGAAGATGGTATTGAGGACGATCCTTATAAGCTATCTCAGATTATTCAGGTTGTCATCAATAACGGTCAGATTCGTAAGATTGATTTCAGACTTGCCCAGCTTGACCCGATGAATTCAGCAGACACTATCAAGAGCCTTAATGATATTAAGGTCAAGTTGGTTTCTAACAACGATAAAATTGCCAAGGAAAACGAGATTTCTGTCAAGAACCGTTCCAACAAGGATGCCGGACGTAATACGCTTACGTTCTTGATGAAGGATATGCGTGAAAAGGATATTGCTGGTGCAGAAGCAAACTTCTACGACCAGTTACGGTCTCCGGGCACTCAATGGGCGGCAGATATGAGTGTTAAGGCAATCAAGGAAAATGCTTTCTTTGACGAAAATGACATGCAGGAAATTTTCGATACACAAAGAGAACTAATTGATAAGTTCCAAAAAGAAAGCGACGACGCCAAGGAAAAATACAGGCTGTCTCTGATTGAGAATCAGCGACTCAAGGAACTGTTGGAAGATGCTGGTATTGACGCAAATGGAGGTGACGGTAATGTCTAAGACTATGACGACCGAAACCTTCAAACAGCGATTATTTGATATGTATGGAGATGAGTATACCGTTGTTGGCGAATATCGTGGAGCACACGAAAAAATAGAAGTTTTACATAAGTGTGGTTATTCCTATTTTGTAGCCCCAAGTAATATTTTGAATGGTAGAAAATGTCCGAAGTGCTCAAAAAGGGTGCGATACACAATCGATGATGCTAAGATCATTTTTAAAGAGCATCAAAAGACACTGTTAGCTAACAAAATTGAAAATGTTTTGGAGAGAATGCCATTCATTTGTGATATACACGAATCTTATGGAATTCAATATGCAACGCTATCTTCTGTTTCACGTGGCGGCGGCTGCAGGCTTTGCAAAAACGAGAAAATACGGGCTAACCAGCCAAAATTAAAATACGATCAAAAGTCTGTTGTCGAACTTTTCAAAAAGTCACACCTTATTGTGTGTGGAAAATATGAGTCTATGACGAAGCCTGTTAGTTTTTATTGTGAAAAACATAAGAGTATGGGCGTGCAGACTATGACTTTGAATAATTTTCTACATCAGCACAGTACATGTGAATATTGTGCAAGAGAAAATATATCAAAACTAAAGAGCACACCAGAAGACGAAATAAAGCGTTTGCTAGAGAGTATGGATTTAAAGTACGTTAATAGCAAAGTCGATAAAAAAACGACTGTAAGCTTTTTGTGTAAGGAACATCAGAATTGTGGAGTCCAATGTAATTCTCTTGACAAACTTAAAAGAGGTCAAGGATGCAAATTCTGTAGTGCTTCAACTGGCGAAACAATGGTGTCCTCTATTTTGAAAGAAAAAAATATAGAGTACGAGTTTCAAAAGAAATTTGATGGTTTGATTGGCGAAGGTCGTGGGCAGTTATCTTATGATTTCTATCTTCCAAAATATAATACTCTTATTGAATATCAAGGGCAGCAACATTATATGATTGTTGATGCGTTTCATGCAACGGATAAAACTTTGAAAAAGCAAATTCATCATGACAATTTAAAAAGAGAATATGCAAAAGAAAATAACATTTCACTTATTGAGGTCCCTTATTGGCTAACCAGAAAGAAAGTGGAAAGACTCATTGCTAACTTCTTACATATGGAGGTGGCGTAATGAGGCTTAAAAAGAAAGTTATTTTAACAGCTATAAAGAGACATGCGTATGAGTGTGATGCCGCGACAATTGCATATTATCGCAGAAATCCAGTAATTGCATGTCGTGATTTACTCGGCATTCAATTATTTGATGCACAAAAATACATGCTAGAGCAGAGTTGGAACGCAAGCCATATTCTGTGGGCATGTAGTCGAAACTTTGGAAAATCCTTTGTTGGGTCTATTCTTATTATCTTAAAAGCAATCTTATACGAGAACCAAGCTATTTATATTGTAAGTAGTGTCGGTGATCAGAGCAAGGTGGTCGCCTCGCATATACAGAAATGTGTGTGTGCTTCTTGGTTAATTGCAGGTAATTGGTAAAGCTCTACACTAAAGCGGAGTCGGAAACGGCAAATGTAAATGTGCGAAAGCAGAAAAAACGTAGAGATGAGCTATGCTGAAACAAAAGCGTCTAATGACGTGCTAAAGCTCGTAACAATCCATGTTCATGCAGCCACTGCCCGTAACGTCTATATGACAGGGTGAGGTTCAACGACTATCTCCTTGTGGGAGAGTAAAGCCGCAAGCTTATGGCGGAAGAAAAATCAAGCTCCAAATTATATTTGGATGATGAAATAGTCTACTCACGACAAGAAATTGTGTGGCTGTTTTATACAGCGGTGTGCAATTGCGATGTGCACTAAATTTTTATTTATACATTCGGAGACATTTAATAAGATTGAGGAAATTGTAACTCGTGTTGGTAAAACAGCAGCATCTATTCGCAGTTTACAAGATATTGCAGAAAAAGAGACAGTAAAATCATCAACAAATAAAAGTGGATTCAGCCACAACCCTGCTGGTTATATTGTTGAATTCTATAACGGAAGTTCAATCCATACACTTAATTCAAAACCAGATAGTGTTCGTGGTAAGCGAAGTGGTTTGATATTTTTTGATGAAGCTGCTTTTTGCTCTGATGAGTTAATTGTTGTTTGTGAAGCTTTCGCTACTCAGAATAGTGACTTCGTTACAGATACGGATAATAGTTATAACCCAGAAACACAACCGCTTCAAGTACCCACGCAGCTTGTTTACGCCTCGAGTCAAGATACTATGGATAAACTGTTTTATAAGTATTATAAACAGTTTGCAAAAAGAATGATTGCAGGAGACAGAGACTACTTCGTTTGTGACATGATTTGCGATGTGGCTATTAACGTTTATATGGATGGTAAACCATATAAGCCATTGCTTACGAGGGATAAAGTAGATGCAGCTCTAAAGTCAAATAAAATGAAGGCGTTGCGTGAATATTATAATCGCCCAAGCCGTGATGGTGGTGTAAACCAGATCATCAAATGGGGTACAATTCGGCGTAATGAACGCAAATATATCCCGCAACTATATTGGGATAAGAACTATCAGTATATTCTCGCGTTTGACCCAGCTCGTACCATGGATAATTCTATTGTTGGAATTATGAGAATTTATAATGATCCTGAAAATGGAATGTGTGGCGACATTATAAATTGTGTAAATATGGTCGATTTGGCGAATGAAAAGAAATACAAACTTGACTCCAACAGACAGCTTGAGCAGTTACATGAGCTGATTCTACATTACAATGGTCAAAATCCAGACTATGAGTATATTGACAGGTTAATGATTGACCAAGGCGCAGGTGGTGGCGGCACATCTACTTATGCGGACGGTCTGCTTAACAACTGGACTGATAAATCCGGCTCTGAACACCGCGGATTTATCGATGCAAATCATGAACTTTATGAGGGCTATGATTCACGCTATCCAGACGCAGTGGATAAGCTTCGTTTGATTAGTCCGCGTAAATTTCGTTCTGTTATGTTTGAAGAGCTTATTGAATTGATGAATCTTGGAGTCATTCATTTCCCGCTTGAGTACAATGGCGGAGATTATGTACAAATCTCTGATGGCGTAGACAAAACAACCGGGCAAGAGATTTTGAAGACACACGAATTATCTTTGGAAGAGCAAACTGCATGGGTCAACATTGACCTTATGAAGAACGAGATAACAAGTATTCAAAAAACAACAAATCCAGAGAACACGTCTGTCACATACGCATTATCTCCCGAAGTTTCTAACAAAATCCATGATGACCGTGCATATGTACTTATTTTGCTTGCTCATCGTCTATACGAATTGCGTCGTAAGGATAAAGTGCGCCAGTCTGCAGTGGAGACAATGACCGCTCCGCCGATTTGTATTTCTAACATTGACTTCTAAGCAGAGGAGGTGAAAAATGTGGCAAGAAAGAAAAAGGAAGATTTTGATGTCGTGACTGCTTCACAGACAGATGATGGTACTGTTGTGCTTACATCTGTAAACGAGCTTTCAAAAGAAAGAATGGACAATGTTATCCGCCATGCTATCGCATCCTATGATCCTGAAAATAAGCAATATAGTACATACCTGAAAATTTCAGCCTCCTCTGAAACGCTGACGGTTGACCGAATTGATGAACTTGCACGAGGGTTACAGTCAAGCCTGACGAATGTGCAGACGGTCAATGGAATCATCCGTAATTACATCAATAAAGATGACCTAATTGGCATTACTTATGATGCGATTGAGGCGAATGTTAATACGGAGTTCAAATGCAGTTTTGCACAGTTCCCTGAACAGCGCAATAAGACAAAACAGGTAAATTATGCCCGTGAAGTGATTGATGACTTCAATGCGCAAATCAATGTGAGAAGTCTGTTGCGTGCTGCTATTCCGATGACTTACGCCGAGGGCACTTATATTACATATCTGCGTCAAAAGGACGAGAACTATATTGTGGACTACTACCCTCTTGGTATTGCTGAAATAAGTGATTACCTATCAAATGGACAGCCTGTTGTGCTTATCAATATGTCTAAGCTGAAATCTGCTTTGAGCAAATCTATGCTGAAGGACAAGAAGAATAAAGCACTGTTCTTTGAAAATCAGGAAACTGAGATTCAAAACAACTATCCAGATGAGGTTTATCAGGCGTTTAAGAATGGTGATACATATGCAAAATTGGATGTTGATCATTGTGGTGTGATTCGTATTGGCAACATGGGGCAGAAATATGGTGTCTCTCCCCTGTTCCGCGCCTTACGTCCGGCATTGATGCTTGAGACTTTTGATACTTCAGACCGTGTAAATGCTAAGGCAAAGGCAAAGAAAATCATCTGGCAACAGCTTGACCCTGCATTGATGGGCCCAAACAACGATAAAAAGGGCTTCTCCGAACAAGTGACGGCACACGATAACCTGCTGCGTGCATGGAAGCAAAATACCGTGCTTGTTACGACAGCTCCTTATGTAAAGGATATCAAGTATGTTGAGCCAAAAGTTGAGATGACAAATATCGAGACTGTCAAACAGTATCGCAACCGAGAAATGGCTGCTTTGGGTATTAGTTTCTTGAATACTGATGGTCAGCAGACTGTTTCAACTGCGAAGGTGTCTCTTGACCAGTTGATGAAAAATATCGGTAAGATAGCAGAACAAATTGAGGATGTACTAAAGCGATGGTATCGTATTCGCCTTGAAGATGCAGGTGTAGACCCGATGTACTGCCCTGATGTGAAGGTCTCTACTACCGAAATGATGGGTATGGAGATGAAGAAGGCGATTGCTCAGTTCCTGTTTACCACTTTGAACTGTTCTTACAAGACTGCTTACGAGTATATGGGGCTTCATGCTGAGGACGAACTACGCAAGCGTCAGGCTGAAACCGAGGAAGGTTATGACGATGTGTTTGTGGCTCGCCAGACATCTTATACATCGACCGGTAATTCCGGCGGTGGTGGTGACAGTGATAAAAAGACAGGCCGTCCAAAGGGCGAGGAAACTGAAAAACAGATTTATGACCGGCAGAGAAATGAAGATAGTAAGTGAGGTGATAAACGATGAGTAAGGAGTATTTCTATAGTAGAAACATCTGTTGCTCTGAGATTACGGAGCATCCAGACCACTATCTTGCCAAGTTTGTCATCTGTGACTTCTCAGTAAATGGGAATCAGGTTGCTTTAAACCGTGACACCATTGAAAGTTGGATGAGTACACTGGTTGGCAACCCGCTTGTTGGTAAGTTGGTCGTAGCTCCAAAGGGCGAACTGGATTTTTCTGGTCACAATATGAAAGTCGTCACCAGAAAAGACGATGATGGCAATGAATACAAGACTGCCGAATTTGACACTGATGCGTTCGGTAGCTTTCAGTCGGTCGGTATCGAGAAAATTGACGATACCGACTTTATTGTTGCCTCTTGTAAGATTTGGAAGCGATATCCAAAAGCTTGTGCGACGATTCTGCGCCGTATTGAGAGTGGCACATTGAATACAAGTTGGGAAATTGATGTGTTGAAAGCTCATAAGGGAATCGTGGATGGCCGCATGGCAAAAATCATTGACGATGGCGTGTTTACTGCACATTGTTTGCTTGGTGCAAATGTTGAACCGGCATATAAGTGCTCTAAATTGCTTGAAGTCGCTGAAACCGATTTTGGTCTTGAATTGGCAAATGCCTATATCGAGGACACAAAAGAGATTTCAAATATAGAATCCAATGAAAAGGAGGCAAAAAATTTGGAACTGAATAAGGATAAGGGAACTCAGACCGCACAGGTTGAGAATCAAACCGAGACTGAGCAGGCAGAACAGACCACTACTGAGTCTACTACCGAGCCCACCACTCCGGCAGAGCCTGATGTTCAGACTTCCGAGGAAGGTGGTGAAACCCCTCCCCCGACTGAGCCTGAAACCGGAACCGAACCTGCTGGTGAGCCTGAGCCCGCTCCAGAGACTTCCAGTCTGACTGGTCGTGATCTGTATATGAAGCTTGAAGATGCAGTGTCAAAGATTAGCTCTGATTACTACATGACTGATATGTTCCCTGAAGATCACACTATCTGGTGTAAGAAGTGGGGATACATGAACGAGCTGGATTACATTATGTTCCCTTACACTGTTGAGGGCGATGAAGTTTCTCTTGGCGAGCCGCAGAATATTACTTTGACTGTTTCTATTTCCGATGTCAACACAAAGATTGCGGAGCTGAATAACACTATTGCAAGCTTGAATACTGAGTTGCAGAGTGCAAAGGAAAAGGTTGCTTCTCTGGCTCCATATAAGGATCAGGCAGAGAAGGCAGAGGCAGAAAAAGCGGCTGCAGAACTTGCACAGAAGAAGGAGGATCTGCGTCAGTACGCACTCTCCAGCAAGATGATTACTGAAGCTGAAGTTTCTGAGGGTGGTAACTACGCAAGTCTGATTGAGAATCTGGACGAGACCGGCATCAAGAGTGTGATTGCCGAGCGTTGTGTTGAAGCCGCTAAGAAGGCCCCTGTTGAAAAGAAGATTGAGACCTCTGAGGTACATAAGCCTGAGAGTATCAAGCTGAATTTAAATGAAACCAAGTATAACACCACTAACGCTAACAAGCGTGACGCATGGCGGGAATATTTGGGTAAGTAATAACACTTTGAGAGAAAGGAAAAATATTATGATTCGTGAACTGATGGTGAACGGCGCGAAGAATATTCCCGCTAACTATGCCGCAAAGGTCGATATGGTCACCGGTATGGGTGTTCAGGTTGACCACAAGGCTGGTCAGGTTAAGTTCCCTGACGCAGCTACCGCCGAGGGCATCGAGATGGTTGCCCATGAGTTTATCCCGGAGGGCATCTATGCAAGCCAGACTAATTTTGATGACTATGATAAGATGGTCACCGAGATTAAGGCAGGTGTGCTGGTGAAGCGCGTTCCTCTGTATGCTGGCGAGCTGTACGGCACCGACCAGTACAAGGATGGCGATGCACAGGATACCAATATCGGCAAGCTGCTGGAGGTCAACACTGACGGTAAGTGGCAGGTTGCTACTACTGGTACTTCTCGTTTTGAGTTTGCTGGTGTGATGGATGACAACGGCCACAAGCTGATTATGATCAGTGTGCTGCCTGAGGCAAAGACTGTTGCTTGATTGAGAGAAAAATCTTGAATATGATACGTGAAATTTAAGGCTATCGTCTTTTGGCGGTAGCTCTTTTATTTTGCGTGAAGAGAAAGGAAATGAATTATGGCACTGAATATTGAAGTGGCCGAGCTGATGAAGCAGCCTGGTCGTGTTTATGAAGTTGCTGAGAAGACTCAGTACAATCGCGCTATGGATGCCGAAGATAAGGAAATTGCTGAGGTTGTTGGCGCTCATGTTGAGGAACTGATTGATAAGGGCGACCCTAACAAGGAGATTGCTCAGTTTGTTAACCGCACCGTGACTGATGAGCTGTATGGTGCACCTGATGAGCTGCTGGACTCCATGTTTGAGCGCGGTAATGTTGGTGAGTTTGATGACTACGAGGCAGGTCGTACTGTTAAGAATACTCTGAAGGCTTATGATGCAGCTAAGGGCGGCAACGTGCCGAAGTCTTACCTGCACTACGAGACCATTAAGCCCGTCTGGCGTAATAAGCAGATCGAGGCTGATCTTAGCTTTGTGGAAGTAAGACGTAATGCTTGGAAGAGTGTGGCAACTCTGACCACCTTTATGACTGAGGCTCTGAAAAACCAGATGTTCTATGACATCTTCAGCATGGTTGATGACGCCATTTCTGGTGGTGAGCAGAAGATTGATGCTCAGGGTAAGGAGCCCACTATGCAGGACATGGACGCTCTGGCTCTGTATCTGAATGAGTACGCCGATGGTGGTAATCCCTTCACTGTCAGCCTGATGAAGTATTGTGCTAAGATGCGTCGTATGACTGGTTACGCCGAGTATCTGTCTGACGCAGCTAAGGATGAGTTTAACCGTTATGGCCTGGTTAAGACTTACGATGGTGTTGCTATCACTGGTATTAGCTCTGCCAAGAAGCTGGGTGATGGTTCCCTGCTGATCCCGGATTAAACTATGTAGTTTACATAAAATAGTCCAGTCGTGATGTAAATCACGATAAAAAATACACATTGAATTGCTGGAAAACCCTAAAGCTTATACCCCAAAGCGAAGAGATGCAATACGCTCAAACGTAACGGGCACGAAAGTAGAAAAAAGTATAAGATGGTGCAAGGTTAAAACCTAAACACTAAATAACAATGGGCAATCAGCAGCCAAGCCTCGAATAGAGGAAGGTTCAACGACTATCCGCGTGGGAGCGGTTAGGATGCAAGTGTTTGGTATCCGAAGTGGTGTGCCCCAGTGTTTTTACTGGGTGAAGATATAGTCTTCACTCGTATGAGAGTACGAGGTTGCTAGATGCAACAAGAACGGAGTAGCGTCCGATATAATGTTTAGATAAACATTTTTCTTAAAAATTTTGGAAGAGAATTTATGGTATTGCCGGTCGTATTGGTCGTCTTGACATGAAGGGTGAGACTCATACTTACGAGGATCACGACAACAACAACGAAAAGATCCACCTGATGGTCAAGGACTTTACCTTCGGCTACAGCATCGATCATATTGAGCGTGTTGCTAAGATCGTCCTGCAGTAATTTTACCAAAGGCAAATCTAGGCGGGAGCCGCAAAGCTCCCGCTTTTATAGAAAAGGAGACAAATTATGAGTTCCGTGATGGAAAAGAAGTTTATTGACGTTCTGAACTGCGACGATAACGTGGTTACCATTTCGTCACTGAACGGTAAGGGATATACTTTCGAGCCCGGTAGTGTGGAAGATCCTTGTGTGATTCCCATTCCGCCGGAGGAGATTCAGTATATGAATAGTGTTTGTAACGCTTTCAAGAACGGTGTTCTGCGATTCCGTCATGAAGAGCAGAGTGAGCTGTTTGATGCGCTTGGCATTAAGGGCGATAACGTCCTGTTTATCGAGGATATTGATGACGCAATTCTGAATCCTACTGTCGAGAATCTTCAGCGAATGATTGATATTAAGGATGGTGCTCAGTTTGAGCGTATTCGTGGTCGCTTTTATCGTATGACCAATGCTGGTGAAGATCTGTCTACTAAGGTCAAGCGTCTGATTGATGAACGTTACAAGGAGCTCCGTGCTGGCAAGCGTAATAGTGAACTGTCTGTTGTGCCTGCGGCTAAGTCTGCCCCTGCTGACATTCAGGCGGAGCTTGAGACTGCAAAGAGTCAGGTGGCTGAAATGCAGAAGCAGATGCAGGCTATGATGACACAGGTGCAGGCTATGATGACAGGTGCGCAGCCTGTTGCGCAGGACAGCCCTGCAGAAAAGGTTGCTGTTAAGCGTGGCCGTAAGAAGGCAGAGGCAAAAAAGGCGGAGGTCGTTCCCGCCGAGTAAGATTGGAGGGATAATGTGACCGCATTTTCGGAAATATACGACAAGTTCTACGAATTGGTTGAAACTGATAGTAATTTCTTTCAGTATTTTGACCTGAGCGAGAATGAAGTAAGAAACCTTGTGCATGACCGTGCAAAGAGTTATTTAATGGAGTCGCTTTCTGTTATTTTCAGAAATATTGAGCCCGAAGAAAATTTCAGCTTTGATGATTATGATTCGGAGTTAGAGGAATTCAATTCAGACCTTACATACGACGAAATTGATATGCTTGCACACCTGATGCTGGAGCAGCATTTCAAACGAGAGTTTGGAAAGTTAAAGGCATTCAGCGCACAAGACCTTCCTACAAGTTTACAGGTATTCTCCCCTGCGAATGAGCGTGCGAGTATTCGTGCTCTTGTGAAAGACATCCATGAGGAGAATATGACGATGTTGGACAATTATATGGCAAAAGACCGCTCGACCCGTAAGCGTAAGACCATCGACTATGATACATACGCTTCCTACTCTGAGTAAGGAGGTACATAGATGGACTTTTATACGAGGGCACGAGCTGTTGGCGGTGCCGCAAAGATGTCTAACAAAAAGGATGTCAAAATTGCTTTTGCAAAGCGTGATTTCGCTACACACTTCAAGGATAGTGTTGACTATGAGGATAACACTCTAGTAAATGGTTTGCCCCAGAAGCTGGTCGTTAGCCGTAGTAATAGTATTGCTAAGGAAAAGAAGATCTGGGCTTACCCCGGTAATTCTTTGAATCTTGGTGATATTGTTGACTGTTACAACTGTAAATGGCTGGTCACTGAAATCGAGCCAAATGATGAGATTTTTCTTCGTGGCAAAATGGAGCTGTGTAACCGTCAGATTCAGTGGCAGAATCCGATTACTGGCAAAATTGTCTCTCGTTGGGCAACGCTGAGTAAGCCTTATTACGCAAATAATAAGGAACTTGTTATGACTTCATTGAGTCAACGTGAGTATAAGGTGCAGATGCCTTTTGATGACGAGACTGCACTGATTGATCTTGATAAGCGCTTTATGTTGGAAATTATCAATGGCGAGCCGAAAACGTATGTTACGACTTCTGTTGATCAGAGTACAGAGCGTTACGAACTGCATGGTAAGACACAGGGGTTCCTTGTGTTGAATATCCGGCAGGATCAGTATAACAGCAAGACCGACAATGCCGAGAAGATGATTTGTGACTACTTTGAGCCCAACAAGACTGATACGCCCGATACGGATTCTCAGATTATAGCTACTATTAAATATGCTGGCAAGGCTGAGGCCCGCGTGGGTGGCTCTTGGAAAAAGTTCACATCTGTGTTTACTTCGATTGCTGGTGAGGAAGTTGCTGAGACTTCTGTATGGAGTACAAAATGCCTTGATGAATTCAAGGAATTCGTTGAGACGCAGGTTACTGACGATGGTACTTTTAAAATTCGTATTTTGAATAATAGTATCATGGATGGCGTAACTGTTAGGATTTCTCTGACAAATGCAAATGGTACGGCAAATACATCTATTGAATGTAAGGTGGTGAGTTTGCTGTGACAACGAGTGAATTGATTACTGATTACAAAAACAAATTGGCTTTAAAGCTGGTCAATACGGAAGGACTTGTTGAAGCAATGGGTAATGACGATATTGAAGAGCCTGACGAGGCGATTTACACCTACATCTTTCCATACTTTCATATTCCAGACACGATTGAGGCAGCACACAGCTATATTTGTTTTAAGGTAAATATGACTGACCGTAGCAACGTCAACGACTGGTATGAAAACTTCACGCTTACTGTGTGGGTTATTGTGAACCAAGCGTTAATGAAGATGAAGGGTCATGGCGGTGCAACACGAGTTGATTATCTGAGTGGTCTTGTGGAAAAAGAACTACACGGCAGTACAATTTTTGGAATCAAGCAACTTAAAATCACATCTAACATCGAGGACAACATGGATTTACACCATCGCGTGAGAATCATGACGTTCAAGACTCAGGATCTGGATGACCTTGTGGGGTGTGGTTGATGGAACTTCGAGAACTGTATGAGCCAAGTTTGATGCATGGAAGAGATTTTAAAATCAATGACAAAATTACGATTCACATGCCGTCTGTCGGTGATATTATCGATTATGGTGAGCAAAAGTATTTTCAGTTGGTTTACTTATTCTGTTCTACATCAAGCGATTATAAAGCACAGCTTGACTCTGTTGGGGTTGATTGGCAGAAGGTTTCGGATTTTGAAATGTTCCGGCAACTTTTTATAGGCAATAAAAATCAGGACATGTCTATTTTGCTTGGCGATATGGATACTTCTGGGTTTATGATGGCGAAAGATAACATAAGTGGTGAGATTATCTTGCACAACAGACTTACGGACACTCGTATTGACCATGTGGTGTATGAAACAATTTCTCAGTACCTATGTGCCGCAAATGGAATTGAAAAGCATTCTGAATTTGCTGCTGACGAACCAACAAGAATTGCAATGATAGAGGAAGCCAGAGACAACTTAGAGTATCAGAAAATAAAGCATTATGAACCACACCTTGCGGAGCTTGTACTCTCAATGGCGTGTTCATCTGGCTTTAAAGCGGATTACTTCAAGGCTATGGATTACCCTATGAGTGTATTTATGAATCATGTAAGAAAGATTCAGCAAATAAAAAGTTACGACAATACGATGCATGGCGTTTACGCTGGCACCGTGGAATTTGGAAAGATTCCAAAAGCACAACTGGATTGGACGAGCAAGGTTGATTGATTGGCCTTGCTCTTTTATTTTATCCAAATAAATTGAAAGGAAGAATATTATGAGCGATTTTAATTTCAATGAGGTCGTTATTGACCGCGTTCATCGCATTCACGAGTATGACCTGAATGGCAAGCGTCTGTGGACCATGAATCAGATTAAGGATTTCAAGTTGACTCTGGGCGGCGAGACTGTTTATTCTCAGGATGCACAGGGCGTTAACATCATGGCATTTGACAAGAGCAAGACTGCAGAGGCAGATTGGTCTAATGCTCTGATGCATCTGGGTGCTCTGGCAGAGCAGATGGGCTCCAAGAAGGAGGTTGCTTCTTCTACAGCAAAGCAGGTCTTTACCACTGTTGAGTACCTGACTTCTGCTGACGGCCAGAAGCTGACTCTGACTCATACCCCCAAGGCTGCTGTTGCAAATGCCCCCTTTAAGTACATCGATCTGGTCGATGGTCAGGGTAATGCACTGAAGACTTTTGAGCTGGGTGAGACCGCCGAATCTCAGTTCTCTGTTTCTGGCACTGAGGTTACTCTGCCCACTGGTGCAAACCTGAAGGCTGGTGACCGCTTTGTTGTGAAGTATCAGTACGAGAGCGAGGAGGGCATTGCTATCAATGATAGCGCCGATAAGTTCTCTACCGAGGGCGAATTTGTGATTGAGGCATTCTGCTACAATCCCTGCGATAAGGCAAACAAGAAGCTGATGCGTATCATCTTCCCGAATGCTAAGATGGACAACGCAATCGACATGACTCTGAATAATGAGCTGACTCACCCTGTTAAGATCAGCGCAACTCAGGAATACTGCTCTGACGATAAGCGTCTGTTCCGCATCGAGACCGCAGCTGCCTAATGGCAAATCTGAATTGGTGCCGTACTTGCGGAAAAGAATATCCGGTTTGCCCGCATTGCGAGCAGGATGCGCGTCTTAATCCTTGGCGAATGATTTGCGACACTGAGCCGCACTTTCTTGTGTGGACTGCCGTAAATCAGTATCGTCAGGGAATTATTTCAAAAGAGACTGCAAAGGCAGACCTGACTACTCTTTTAATGCGCAAGTATAAGAATGTTACGGAAGCCGAGGTAGAAACTTTTATCCCTGCTGTTCGTGATGTTTTCCATGAGATTATGGATGAGCCTGTAATGGCTGAAAATGAATCATCTAGTGATGTAAAGGATGAGACGCCCGTGAAGCCGGTAGTTAAGAAAACATCAAATCGTAAGGGGCGGGCATAACCGCCCCTTCGTTTTTCGTGGTGGTTTTATGGAGAAAAAGAACAGAACAAAGTTTAATGTAAGCAAAAATCCAGCAGATAGAACCTATGATGGTGTGGTTTATGATAGCCGTGCCGAGATGATGTTCTATCGGGATATTGTATTACCTGGGCTGGAAAACGGTGAAATCGTAGAGTGCCGTAAACAGGTTCCTTTTGTATTACAGGAAGCGTTCCGCCGGGTCGATAAGGACGGCAAGGATGTAGCTGTAAGAAAAATCGATTATGTGGCAGACTATGAGCTTACATACAGTGATGGCAGTAAACAGGTAATTGATACGAAGGGTTTCGCTGACAGTGTTGCGCTGATGAAGCGCAAGATGTTCTGGTTCCATTATCCTGACGTAGACTACCGCTGGATCACGTACTCTAAAATTGATGGAGGCTGGGTCGATTACGACGACCTAAAAAAAGCTCGAAAAGAGCGAAAGAAATTAAAGCAAGCACAGACGAAAGGGAGATAAAATGAAGGTTTTAAGTTTTCAGGAGCGAATCGACTTTGTAAATGAAGTTGTTGAGATGTGTGCTGTCAATGATGATTATCAGCCTGCGCTGTTTGAAATAGCGTTCCGGCTGACCTGCCTGAAGTATTTTGTTGGTTATGATTATCGTAGTGAGCCGCAGACCGAATGGCCGCGCATCGCGTATGATTCTTTCAACCTGAAGGTTGAGGCGGCTGGTTGTGATACTGCCGTGTTCTGGGATCAGTATGATTCTCTGGAAAAGGCAGTGCAGGAACGGGTGCATCGTTCTCATAATGAATATCTGGCTCTGGCAATCTGCAACAAGCGTGATGCGCTTGCCGAGTTTGTGGATTATCTGAAGGATTATCTTGATGAGGCAAAGAAGAGCCTTGGAGACTTTGATGTGAATCATGCTTCTCAGGTTATGTCTGCCCTGCTGGACAATAAGCAGGAAATCTCTGCTGTGCTGGCAAAAGATAAAAAGGAATAAACACTTTTAGAGGTGGGTTGGAGGGAATTTTAATATGGCTACAAGAAGTAAACCGCTGAAGTTATGGGATGCTGAGAAGTTCAAGAATGTTAACCCAGTGTCTTTGAAATACTGGGATAGATACGAGACTGATATGGGCATCCGTGACCTCAGCCCGTCTACTGTTTACAATTATGAATCGGATTTCAAACAGTGGATGATTTATGTTCTGGACAATCAGGGTAATGCTCCTGTGACGGAGCTCGAGGAAGAGGACGTCGAAGAATTTCTGTTCTACTGTAAGAAGCATGGAAATAACTCTGCTCGTATGAAGCGGCGCATGAGTACGATTTCTGCGCTGTATCGGTATCTTCGCAAGAAGAAAATCATCAAAGAGAATCCGATGGAGTTCATTGACCGACCGACCAAGGACGTGGCTGTCGTGAAGCAGACATACCTTACGCCGGATGAGGTTAAGCTGATGCGAGAGAAGCTGAACACTCTGGTTGAATCTGCGACCACAGTTCACATGAAGGATAATGCGATGACGCTGCGTCTGTACGCACTATTCTCGCTATCCACGATGGCTCGTGTCAATGCTGTGCGGAATACGCTCTGGAAGTCTATCGACTATGAGAACCGTATGGTGCATGACGTTCTGGAAAAAGAGGGTAAAATCGTTGACTTGATGTTCAGTAAGGAAGTTTCTGAGCTTCTGAAGGAGCTGAAGGAATATCGCACTGGACATGACATTGATGATGGCGGCTATGTGTTTGTTGGTACAAAAATCAATGGCTCATGGATGCCGATTACTTCAAGCACTGCCGGAGATTGGTGTAAGAAGATTGGTGAGATGATTGATGAGCCTACGCTACATCCGCATGATTTCAGGCACAGTGGTGCTACCCTGCTGAAGAACGCAGGTATGAGTTTAGAGGATGTCTCTTCCCTACTCAACCATGCAGGTACGGATGTGACCAATAAGTATTACATCAAAAAGGACACGACAAAGATTCAATCTGCAAAGGATCGGTTTGAGATTTGAGGTGGAATGAATGGGAAGTCTTGCTTCTTCGTATACGAACTTTGATGATTTACTGGCCGGTGTGGTTAGTAGCGTTCAAGACATCCTTGAAGGTGTTGCGCCGGAAATTGAAACGAGACTGCAAGCAAGCATTGTAGAAAACGTACACTCAAAAAGTGGACGGTCTGATGGAATCGAAAGCAGAAAAAATATTGTAAGTAGTGTTACTACAGATAATAACGTGGTAACTATGACAGTAAAGGACATTGCAAGACCGCAAACATCGTGGTGTAAAACGCCTTTCCGAGAAGGAGATAATGCAGCTTTAGATGGAACAATGTTTGCCAATTGGATTGAGCATGGCTTGTGGATGGATATTGCAAAATGGAATCAAATGGGTCGGCCAAATGAAAACAAGCCAAAACGTCCGGCTCGTCCATTTATTTCAAAAGTTCAAGTTGAGGCGGCAATGATTGTTAAGACGGCTTTGCATGGATTGTAAAAGCCATCTTTTATGAGAATTTATTTGGAATAAAATTCAATGAGAGGAGGGCTGGCTTTAAGGAGCTGGCCGCTTCTCTTTTTTGTTTTGAAAGGAATGTTGAAAATGGAAAAGAGAGGTGACCAACGGTATGTCGGATAACACAAACACCGCAAGTAGTGCTGATACTTCCTCCGTAACGGCTATAAAGGTCAAGGTTGTTCTTGATACTACTACCGAGGAACTAAAGAACCAATTTAAAGGAGTTCAAAATAGTTTTAAAAAAACTCCTGTAGAAATCGCTTTTGGCGTAAACGAAGGCGCAACCATTGGTAATGTTAATGCCGCTTTGAAGCGAATCGTTAAAAAGATTGATAACCCAAGATTGACTCTTAAAATTGACGATTCAAATATTTCTGCTGCCGTTAATAAGGCTGTACAGAAAGCTCAAAATGATGCGGGGAAAGCGTCTGGAACTTCTATAAAAATAAAAGCTGACACAAAAGAAGCAACACAAAAGCTAAAAGTCTTTTATGATAGGGTAAAAGAAATCGGTGAGGTTCGGAGTCAGCTTCAAGACAAACTAAATCAAGTTCGAAGTGCAAAACCGGACGATACTTTGTCAAAAGAACTAGAAAACACATATCGGTATCTTCAATTACTTCGGAATGAAGCGGCGGAATTAAGAAAAGAGCTTGGCTCTGCAATCCCAACTGGTAAATACTCAAAATTAAGTGAGATATCTCGAAACTCACCAAATAGAGACAGAATTGACTATGGCAGTACCGAGAATCTAAAAGCGACCGTCATGCAGAAGTTCTATTCCGGGAAAGCAAAACAACAATCTGCCACGGAAGCTCAAGAGATTGCAAACACGAATGAAAAATTAAAAGAGTTTTATTCTCTTGTGAAAGAAATTGGAGATCTCAACCAAAAGCTTTCCACTGCAGATCCATCAAAACAGTCTACTCAAATTGAGCGGTGGTCCGCTAGACTTTCCGAAGCGAATCAGGAACTTACTAATTTAATGACAACTTACAGTGAGTTTATTGATATCGGGAATGGAAGCAAAATCGATTCTTTAAATCAGAAAATCGACGCTAAAAATGAATTTGGCTTTGCAAAAGAGCTTGACGAGGCTCGTCAGAAAATTCAAGGTTTCCAAAAAGATTTCGACAATCTTGAACTGAAGCTAAATAGCCTTGGTGCTACTGTTCCGGGCAGTGAGGGCTTGACGAATCTGCGAAATTCGTTACCAGAACTCCAGCAAATGATTTCTGGCTTACAAGGAGAATTGGGAAACGCAGCCAAGAGCGGAAATTTGACAAGGTTAAATGAGCTTTTTGCGCAAATGTCTGATGCTCTTGACCTTGCTGGAAATTCTTACAAGCAGTTTATTCAGAGGGTTCAGGTTGAAGGAAAATTAAAGGACGAGTCAAATCATTTGAAAGAACTTGTTCGTAATCTTCAAGATTATAGAGAGAATCTAACCAGTTCATTTAATAATTCCGACTTCGAAAGAAAATATGAAGAACTTTTGGCTGAATTAAAAGCAGGAAATATCTCTTTTAAGGATGCCAAGTCGAAGGTTCTTGATTTTAAAGCGAGTTGTCACGATGCCGGGCTTGAAGTAGAAACTCTCGGTCAAAAACTCTCTCGCCTATTCAAAGAGCACTTTCAGACCGCTATCGCTATGGCTGGCGTTGCAATGGTCAAACAAGGTCTGCGAGAGGTTTATAATAATGTTCTTGAACTGGACACGGCTGTAACAGAGCTTAAAAAGGTCAGTAAAATGACTGGCGACGAGATGAATGAATATCTCGATAGAACTGCAACAAATGCTCGTGAGCTTGGCGCGAATATCTCTGATCTTGTGAGTAGCACAGCCGATTGGAAACGCCTCGGATACACTGATAAAGATTCTGAAGAACTCGCTCGTGTGTCTGCTCTTATGGCTAATGTTGGAGACCAGATCGATAATGCAACGACTGCTTCCTCTTACCTGATTTCTGCAATGCAAGGTTTTGGGTTGGTTGCTGATGATGCAGAGCGTCTTCTGGACTGTATGAACCAAATCGCTAATACCGAACCAGTCAGTATGAACGACCTTGGAATTATCATGCAGAAAAGTTCCGCTGCGATGTCTGCCGCCGGAAATACATATCAGGAGACGCTTAGTTTGGCGGCTGCTGTGAATGGTGTACTTCAGGATGCCGATACGAGTGGCACTTACCTAAAAACTTTGAGTATGTACCTTCGTGCTTCAAAAACAGATGCGGAAAATGCCGGTATCGCAACAGATGGGATGGCAAATTCTGTATCCGAACTTCGATCTGAGTTGAAGCAACTTGCTGGTGTTGATATTATGAAGGATGATAATACCTTCAAATCAACCTATCAGATTATGAAGGAACTTTCTGAGGTTTGGAAAGATCTGTCTGACACAACACAGGCAAATATTACTGAGTTGATCTCTGGAAAGAGAGGAGGTCAGAGTACATCTGCCCTGCTGAATAATTTTAGTGTTGCTGAAGATGCTATGAAGCAGGCGCTTAATTCTAGCGGTAGCGCAATGCGTGAGAATCAGACGTACATGGATTCCTTGCAGGCGAAGCTTAATCAGCTTGATTCTGCATTCCAGAAGTTTAGTACGGACTTGATGAAGTCAGATATTCCGAAGTTCTTTGTAAGCCTTGCCACAGTTTTTGTTGACGGCGCAGATAGTGTTGTAAAATTTGCAGGTGCATTACCCACTTTGACAGCTGCCATCTCTGGCGTGTTGTCTGTAATGCAGATGAGCGGAAAGCTCAAGAATGGTGCGGGTAAAGTTAATATGCCCTCTTATATTTGTTGCGTATAAAATATAGGATGCGGCACCATGTAAAAATAAAATAGCCCCTAGAGTGCTGGGAAACCCTAAGAGCCATATCGCCTATTGTTATATTTATATAATGTAGGAATCGAAAGATAGAAACAAGGATATGGATGCTATATGCTGAGATAAAAGCTCGGTTTTATCGTATTGTTAAAATATGGTAATAATTGAGTGCTAAGTAGCGTTTACAATGGGCGGTCAGCAGCCGATCCACTCCCCTATTATATAATGTAGGAGAGCGGAAGGTTCATCGACTAAAAAGGGTCAGTGAGCAACCACTGGAAAGATAGTCAGTTCTGGGCGAAAGTTCAGAAGTCCACCTCAGACGTAACCAGACGACTTAAAGAAGTAGGTGGACTGAGGAGACACGCTGTTCTCTGGCGTGGAATAAGTGAGAGAAAATTTTTGTTGACTATACATGATTTTCTGGCTATAATAAAAGTACAATCGCGTATCCAAAATATACGGAGGTATTATATTATGGCACGTCCTAAGGGTAGCAAGAATAAAGCAAAGGTTCTTGATGGTGTTGATTACGCAGCACAGATCGCTGAGAAAAATGCCGCAGCGGAATCTATTGCTGAAGAAATCGCATCTCTCGGCTCGAATATTGCCGCACTGAATGCTGAAAGAAAAGCAAAAGAAGCAGAGCTGAAAAAGCTCAATAAAGAGATTGCGAAACTCGAAAAGAAAAAGGCAGATGCCGATGAAAAGATCGCTGAGGCGGCAAAGAAAGCTGAAGCAGAGGATGTACTCAAGAAGTTACTGTCCAGTGGTGTGAGTGCAGACGAGATTCTGGAAAAGCTGAAATAAGGTATCATCATATATCAAGCCCGACTTCCCTACTGCTGGGAGGCCGGGCGTTTTAATTTGCGTTGCTTTTTACGACATCCTGTGATACACTCTTATGAAAGGAGTGTTGAATCATGGAAAACAATAAGAAGCATGTGCCGAATATGGAAATTTCTAATTTTGGCGGTCGTTCTATTACGGACTACACGTATCATGGCGGCAAGGACGAAACTACAGAGAATCAGCTGAATGCTTATTTCAGAGATTATAGTGATAATAGATTGAAAAACAAAGATGGAGGCGCTGATGACAGAAATAGTAAAACTAATCAACAGCATTGATACGCTGTTTAATGTATTTGTTCCAGGCGCAATCTGTGTCTGGTTTTATATGAAGCTGTCTTTAAAGAAAATTGAATATCAGGGATATCTTATTTTAAGTATCGCAGTTGGTTTTGTACTAAAGTATACGGTTGATTACTTAGATAGAATCCTTCCTTTTGTTGTAGTTGATTTTCCTATCGTACTGGCATACGTTCTTTTAGGGCTGCTTGCCGCCGCCGCATTTTACAAAGTCAAGAACTCTGTTTGGGCTCGAAAAATAATGGTCAATATTCTTGGAGTTGAGCCGAGTGACAATATTTGGACTAGGCATATCGATTCTCATGGTAATTTGATGATGCTAAACATGGATGATGGGTCTCATATTTTAGGAAAACTAGAAACAGCAGATGATGAGTATATTACATTAACATATCATTGCTCTGCAAAATCAAAGTCTGGTAAGGATATGGATGATGCCGCAAAGAATGCAAATACCGGTTCTGTCCTCTGTATCCCAATGAGTCGCGTTAAGAGTTTTGAGTTTTTGTATTGCGATAGAAATTCCGCAATGGCAAAATACGTTTTTCGCTAAATCTAAATACAACCACTACCCTGCTACTTTGTGTGGCAGGGGTTTTCTTTTGTCACCATTCATACCCACAGTTCTTACACTTGAATTGTTTGCCGGGTTTTTTGCTTGCCCAGCCCCAAATAGCTACATCGATAAGCTTTGCGCCAGCACCAATCTTTTTGATATCTGGACATCCGCAGGTGGGGCACCTAGGGGTATACTTAGGTTTTGCTGCTTCAATTTCAGCTTGTTCTTTCTCTTTTTCCAGATATCTACGAATCTTGGCATCAGTTTTGTCAGCCTCATCAAGCCATTCCTGATTTTCCATCGGTTTGTACTCTTTTGGTTGATTTATTTTCGATAATATTTCCTTTTTACCTTCGTCGTCAGCGGCAATCCATCGCCTATAATTTGTCATTAAACATGAGCAATGAACGCAGGTTACTTCTGGCAACCATGCTAAACGGCCACAATGCGGACATATCATAATTGTTTTACCCATGATTTCTCTCTCCTCAAAATCAGATATTATCTTTCATGACCGGTTTTTCTGTTGATAAAGACGGAAAACAAACCGGTGGGTTAGAACAATGGGCCACGTCACTTGTCAAAATGGTTGGTTCTGTAAAGGGACTATGGCAACAGTTAGAGACAGGAAAAAAGAAGTTTGACGCAATGAACGTCGCTGCTGGCAAGAGCAAATCTTCTTTCTCTGATTATATCAAATATATTTCTGAAAGTGAAGATGCAACCGAAGCTTTTGGACTAGCAACTTTGTACACTCGTGCTCGTGTTCTGTTATTAAATATGGCACTAAGCACTGGACTGGCTTTAGCTGCTTCTTTAATTGTGAAAAAGATTGCAGAAGCATCGCAATCTATTGAGACAAATGCAACGAAATCAAAAGAAGCTGCCGATGCTGCGCAGAGCACCACTTCCTCTTTAAAGGATTTGGTCAGTGCCTATGAAGAACTTGGCGATAAGTCTGGCTGGGATACGGACGATTTTGACCAAGCTAAGGACATTCAAGAAGAGATTCTTCAACTTGCTAAGGAGCAAGGAACTCTGGATGAGGATAAAGTAGGTAAACTTAATCTTCAGAACGGCAAGTATCAAGAACAGCTTGGCTTGTTACAAGATATCACGGCAGAGCAGTTGGAAGCATCTCGATATGAGTTGACACAAAATAAAGACGCTCAAGGTGATAAGCTTGTTAACACAGCCAAGAAGAATAATCGGACGCATTATCTTACTGTTTGGTCGACTCCTGAAATGGATATGGGAGATCAGATTAAAAATGCAGGTATTGATGTCTTTAACAAGTTCGGTGGTTATGGACCTGACGATTTAAATGATGCGGATTCTGTTGTTGACTATTACAACGAGGTTGGTAAAGCCTTAAAATATGTCATTGACAATACAACTGAGGCTGAACGAGCTGCCGGTGGAACGTATCATAGTCTGTATAAATTCTTGCTTGATGAGCAATCTGCTCTCCGTGATGATGTAAATTCTTACAACGACTCAACGGATGCCATCAACAATAATACGAATGCTCGTAGAAAGCTTCAAGCTGTAGATTTTTGGCAGAATGACAATAATAACAGTATGGATGTTAGCTTTACTTTTGATAAAGTAAATTCTGCCGTTCAAACACTGGAAGATACAATTGATGGGTTTGATGCTAGTAAACTAAATGAACTCTTATGGGGTACAAACGAAGGATTGTCTGATGAGCAAGCTCAAGCTCTCGCAAATCTTCGTAAGGCTCTAACCGACATGGACTTCTCCACTGATACAAACGGCGTGAATGCGTTTATCCAAGCACTTGTTCAAGTTGGTATTGTAGCTCAGTCTTCTGCAAATGATGTTGATGCGGTAGCACAAGCTTCTCAGAAGATGGAGGATATCTCCTCTAAGATTGATGAGATTCAGACTGCTTATAAGAATGCGACCACCGCTATTGAGGAGTACAATAAATATGGCTATTTGAGTGCGGACACACTTCAGACTCTTCTTAATGAAGACTTCGAGTATCTGAGTTGTCTCGAACTCGTCGATGGTCAGCTTCAGGTGAATACCGAGAAGTATCAGGGTATGATTGCCGCTCAGTATCAGTCTGCGGCCATGGCTCTTGTTGAGAAGGCAAATGCGGAGCTTGCAAAGATTGCTCAGGGCGAAAAGAAGGATGCCGTCGAGGATGCAACCAAGGCAACAGAAGACCAAGCAACAGCTTTGACTGAACGGGTCTGTCCTGCCCTTGGCGAGTTTGCAAAAGCATCTATGACAGCCGCTGCAGCACAGGAGTTTTTGGCAAATGGAGATGCAGCATGGTCTGTTGACCCAGAAAGGACTAAGGAAGTTTATGCTGGCCTTGCTTCTGGTTTAGATATTTTGGACGCAACTGTTAACCAAATCATGGGCAATTCGGATAAGTTCCGTCAACACATGAATGGTTTTGATAAGGAGACCAAAAAACGGAATAAGAATACTTCCAAGTCTGTTACTGATGTAGCTTCTGCCTTCGATACCTTGAATAAGGCCATGAAGGAGTATAACCAGTATGGATATCTGTGTGCTGACACAGCAAAGGCTTTGGTTGGTCTGGATGATAAGTTCACGGCTTGCTTAACAAAGCAAGGCGATAAGCTTCAAATCAATGTAGAGCAGTTCCGTAAGTTTGTAAAAGAGCAATTAAAGGAAGCGAATGCCGCAAAAGATGGCGGAAAATCAGCTGATGAGATGAATAAAATTCTGAACTATCTTGATCAGAATGTAGATACAACAACCATCTCTTTTGAGCAGTTGACTGACGCGATTAAGGGCTACGGCACCGCGATGGATGAAGCCAAGGAAAAGACGGACGCTATAAAATCCGCATTTTCTGGGTTAAAAGACGTTATCAAAACGTTGGGAGATAGTCAGTTTGGTATTGCTGATGCAGATTCCATCGATAAACAGGCAGATGCGATTCGTAATCTTGTTACTCAGTATAAGGATTATCCGGATCTTCTCAATAACATTGTGGATGAGAATGGAAAAATCAATCTAAATACCGATGCATTTAAAAATGCTTTGGTTAAAACATTGGAAGATCTTGCAAATACCGCAAAGGAAACGGGCGGCGCAGGAGCAGATGCCCTCTATAACGTATATCATAGCGCATCTCAAAACATTAGTCAAGGAAAGATCACCCCGACTGATTGGGTAAGTGGTCTTGGTACTGATTTAAGCAATGCAAATGACGCTCTTGACCGTTACCAGTCTAATTGGGGCACTCTGAAAGATGCAATGGACGAGTGGAACGAGACTGGTCAGCTTACTCAGGACACAATGCAGAAATTGATGGCTTTGCCTGACGAATTCTCTAGCCTGTTGGGCTACGATGAAGATGGTAATGCAAAGCTTGATGTAAAAACTCTGCGTGATAATTACGTTAAACAGCTTGAAGAACTTGCGAAAGAATTTAAAGGTAAGCCAATTGGCATTCAGGCTGAAGCCGCAATCGAGGATGTCCGCGAGCCAACTCCTGAAGAGTATGAGAAGTTAGCAAAGAAGACCCTTACCTATCAGAAGGCTCTGAAAAAATACACTGACAAATTAGCTAAGATTGATAGCAACAAAAATCTCACAGAGGACGATGCTCTTCAGCAAAAAGCTGAGGCTCAAGCTGAATTGGATGGTGTTCTTCAAGATTCTTTGAAGGAAGTACAGGAAACTGACGCACAAGTTACAGCAAAGCTTGAAAAGCATTGGGATGGCGTAAAGACTGTAATTGAAAATTTCAAAAATGCATTGTCTGATGCAAAAGATGTGCTAAATTCTTTCCTCTCTCTTATCGAAAAGTTTAATACAAATAAGGATAATGACCTCAAGCTTTGGGGCGAGGCCATGACCGAAGATATTGACAAGCGAATCGATGCTTTGAATAAGCAAAAGGAAGCGCTTGAAAAGGCCAATGATGAGGAAGAACGCGCAATCACTCTTGCAAAACTGAAAGCCGAACTTGAAAAAGCTCGCACGCAACGTACTGTCCGCAAGTATACCAGTAATGGTTATGAGTGGGTTGCTGATGCGTCGGCAGTTAAGGAAGCCCAGGATAATTTAAACGACCAGCAGCGGACATGGCGTAAAGAGGATGCTGAAAAGGCTATTGACGATCAGATTGATAAGCTGAACGAGTTGAAAGACAAGTACAGTGAAATCATCAACTTGATTGGAACCAGTTGGGATGACTACAACAAAAAACTCAAGTACTCTGCTGAAATTGCAGACATGACCTTTACAGAGATGGAAGGCCGACTTGACATCTTTAAGGGTAATGTCCTCGGAGCAATGCAGTCCACTAAGGCAACTTCTGGTATTCAGGATGTTATTAGCAAGTTAGAATCCTTGATTACAACCCTTGAGAAGATTAATAATCTGTACAGCTGGGCCGAATCCGGATTTACTGATTATACTGATAAGGGCTTTAATGGTTTAATCAAAACAGCCAAAAAAATTTTTGGATCTACTGGTTCTGATGGTAAGCTCAACATCAGTATTAGCACCGGTTTAAAAAATATCGGTCAGACTGTTAAGAACGTATTTAGTGGAACTTCCGGGAATAGTATCACCAAGGCGTTCCAGGCAGGATGGGAAGCTATCTCGTCTGGCGCTAAGGGGCTATTCTCCGGTAGTGGTGCCAATAGCCTAACAACCATCTTCTCAAATGGTTTATCTGGCATTGGCGATTTGATTGGTTCTGCGTTCAAGGGGCTTGGCAGCACGTTTGCTTCGGGCGGTCAAATATTAGTTAAGGCTGCTGGTAACGTTGCTACTAAGATTGGAAGTGCTCTCGGTATTGGTGGTGTCACAGCCGCAGGAGGAGCTTCTGCGATTCCTGTTGTTGGAGCCATTGTAGCAGGTGTTGTCAATGGAATCAATACCAACATTCGACTCATTAAGAATCAAAAAGAAATTTGGTCTAGTGATGACAAAGTAGGAGTTAAAATTGCCAAGTCCGTTGGAAATGTAATTTGGCGGTATTCTCCGATTGGTATGATTGCTAGCACAATTCAGAACATCAGTGGCTTCGTTAAGAAGATTTTTGGTATTGAGAGTAAGAAAGACAAGAATAACGGAACATCTTCTAACGGAAAAATTGACGTTGGCAGTATTGTCATCAATAGCCCAGACAGCCCTGCTTCCAACGCAAATTCTGGTACATCCGGGTCTGATACTGGTACAACCAAGCAATCTCTCTGGGATCGTATCAAGAACTCTAAGCTCTGGTTCTGGAACTGGGGCAAGCGTGCGGTTGGAGATAAGGGCGTCAAACATTCTGGCATGTATAATGTCGACGAACAAGGTCCTGAACTTTTAGTACGTCAACCTGCGTCTGGTCGTTACACTTATCTTGAAACTGGCGATGGAGTAGTTCCTGCGGATATTACTTCTAAACTGTTTGAGATGGGCGGCAATACAGATAAATGGTTTGCAAACCAACTGTCCAAGAATAGCGTTTTGAACACCATCCAGAATAAAACCATCGGATATACGGTTTCTGTTGGAGACATCTATATTCAGAATCCTGTTGGCGATACGGATGCTCTTGCTAGAGAGATTGTACGCGACCTTCCGATTAAGCTGCGTCAACAGCAAGGAAGGAGATAACATGAGTAACGCATCTAAAGCAGTTGATGTATTGACAAAAATGATTGTTGAAGTAGCACAAAATGCAATTGAGAACGCTTCGTATGATAAAACCACTTTTGGTGTTGTTAAGAAAAAGACGCCATCTGGCTATATCGTATCGGCATTTGGAAAAGAGTGCAATATACAATCAAATCAAGATTTTAGTCTTTATGAACGAGTCGCTGTGACAGCTCCGCAAGGAGATTATAGCAATCTACTAATTCGTAAAATCTAAAAACAACTATTGCAGGAAGCTACGTCAGTGACGTAGAACCCTGCATTTTTTATATGCATAGGAGGTGAAGTAATGGCAAAGCCGGTATTATCATCTGTAAATGTTTTTGACGCAACAGAGGGCGTCATTGCTTTTTTTAAAATTTATGTGAGCTATACAAGCCCCAATATCATCAAAGAATACGAATACTCGATTTATGATGGATCTGATGATAAAGTTATTTGCACCTCTTCTGGAGCATATAGCAATTTATCGTACACACAAAATAACGGATGGGGATTCCATATCTCCCCTACCGAACAACTAGTGAATCGAGAAGAAAATTATTATTTGCGAATTCGTATCAAATTAACTGACGAATCCGAATATGGAGAGTACAGCTCTCCTATTGTTTTGTACTGCAAGTCGAAACCTTCTATCGCTTTTAGTAGCCTTAATAAAGAAACAGAAAATATTATTCAAATGTCTGCTACTGTTTTTGAAATGCTTTATTCCTATATAAAGGATCAAGGTGAGACTCTTAAAACATATAAGTATGAGTTTTATGATGAAGACAAGAAATTGGTTGATGAAACAAAAACGTATTATGGTACTATTTCGCATTCGTTCTCTGTGTATGGACTAGAAGCGAACAAATTGTACTATGTGCGCGGCATGGCCACAACAAAAAACGGGTATGAGCTCGATACGGGTTATTATCCTATTAGAATTGGTAGTGTTTTATCAAACGGAGATTATGCTTTTGAGGCAGAGAACGATCATTATAATGCAGCCATCCGGTTGACATCTCATTTTGTTTCGGCCACTGGCTCTCCTAACGGCGATGTTTCTTACGTAAAAACAGCAGACGATAAATATGCAGTAGATTTGACCAATGGTACGAAAGTTACCTATTTCTTGAGAGACCAAAATAAAAATCTCAATGACTTCGACATGAAGTTTATTGTGAAGTCTAATTGCCCAAAAGAAATTGTTGAATTGAACTGGAACAACGCAGAATATTCTGTGACTGGAACATTGAGTATTCTAAAGAGATTCTTTACCGATATGAACGACGAAACAGAAAAACTATTTGCCGCCTTAAAAATAAATGTTAACCATGATACGTATTTGATCATCGAAAGCAACTATATCTTTGCAGAAAGAGCGACTGGATATTTATTTGTTGATGTCGTTTGTAAGGATGGATATTTTGAAATTTATATAGAGTCAATGGATGGAGATTATCAGAACGCGGTTTTAGGACAAGCATTACTGGACTATTGTACTGTCGGTGGCTCTTCTGTAGATAACGAGAATTAAAGGAGGCTGATTTATGTTTTTAGGAATGGATATTCTAAGTGACGAGCAGTCTCTAAGTAATTCAAAATTGGTATCAAATCTTTCTTCGTTTTCAATGAAGAATGGAGTTTTTGACGAGCTTTATGTTTCATCTGACCCAAATAAATTCAAAAAGAAAGAATATGATTGGGCGGCAGATACATTAATCCTCGCCACGTTTGATTCTCAGACACTTGAAGGCGGCAATATTGGCGCTCTCGGCAGCAAGATTCAGTCTATGCAGCTCCATAGACGTGAAGTCGGAGATGTTACATGGACCACACTAACAGCTTATCAGGTCCAAGATACAGATAATTTGAATTTCTCTTTTGTTGATTACTTCGCACGTGGTCGTAACACCAAGTATGAATATTCTGTCAACTATATCTTGAAGGACGGAACAGAGTTGCCTTACATTTCAGCTTCTGTAGTAAGCTCGTTCTGCGGCGCTCTTATCACCGATGGCGAGACTTCTTATCATGTATTTCTTGATCCGAAAGTTACATCTACCACAAGAAATAGACAGTCCAGCATTGTTACAACTTTGAATGGTCGATTCCCTTATGTCTTCTATGGGAGCAAATCCAATTACGATACAGGAAATTTCTCTGGTACTATCATCAAGAATAACGGTGGGGACGATTGGGATTTCGATAATTCCTATAAATATCGTGAAGATATGAAGGACTGGCTTACGAATGGCGAAGCTAAAATCATTAAGATGGAAGATGGTCGCGAATGGCTCGTAAGTGTAGACGGAAATGTCGAAGAAGATGAATCCGAGCATATTGATAAAGTCGGTATCAGTTTCGATTTTGTGCAAATTGGTGACTATAACAATACCGACGATTTGAGCGCAAATGGTCTGACAGCTTACAATGATATGGATTACGCTACTTATTATTCAATTACGCTCAATCTTGAATCCGCAACTAGCAGCAGTCGCATTATCAGCGTTAAGCAAGGAGAGAGTTATTTCACAAAAATTGAAGCATATGAAGGATATGTCATTGATTCTGTTTCGATTTCTATGAATGGAGTCTCTATTACGGATTCTGTATACAACTCTGTAAATGATACGATTTCTATTCCGTCTGTTACAGGAGACGTTATCGTAACTGTCGCCGCTCTAAAAATCAGTGTAGACGATATTGCATTTGATTATAATACGTTGAATCTGTCTAAGAACAGCAAGAAAAAGATCAGTCTTGTTTACAGCCCGACGAATGCAAAAATCGGAGCGATTACTTGGAAATCTAGTGACGATGCAACAGTCATCGTTGATAATGGTATGGTTCAGGGGTTGAAGGCTGGCTCTGCTACTATCACAGCCTCGATCGACGGACTTGAGGCAAAGTGTAATGTTTCTGTTGTTTCATTGTCTGATGAGACTGGAATTCCGCTAAGTGCCTTCCACGAAGGTGCAGCGATTCACATGCGAGAGAATAGTTCTCCTGTGTATTATATCGTTGCAAAACATAACTATGAAAGCGAACTGAACGGTAAAGGATGCACTCTACTTGTCAGAAAGCCGGAGTATGCAAATACGCGCTTTGGTTCTAATAATGCGTATGGTTCTAGTGAGGTTGATAAATTACTCACGAATACATTCAAGAATTCCCTTGATTCTAAAATTGTATCTGTGTTAAATAGCTATCCTACAACAATTCGTTACACTCCAGGCAATGGTAAAAATACAGCCTCAACGATGTCAAGAACTGTATTCTTACTTTCTTCAAACGAATATGGACCGTCAAGTAGCACTCATAACACGGAAGGCACTATTCTGCCGACCGCACAGCAGTTATTGTCAGATGGCTGCGCGAATAATAAGATGCTCTTAACCAGGACACCAGCAGTTTACAATGTTTCTAACACTAAGGATTCTGTAATTGGTATTCGATACAATTCTGACGACAATAGTTTTGAGAATAAGGTTATCAAATGTACCGACACGAATGACGCTAATACTGGCGCTACAGTTGTTGTCCATCCTGCTATGACTCTATCTCAGGATATTAAAATTATTATTGATAATCCAATTAAGGCGAGCGCTGTAACGTTGAATAAAACTTCTGCGATTATTCATGTCGGAGAAGAATTGCAACTCAACGCAGTATATCAACCTGTCGATGCTACCTATCCGTTGACAAATTATGGATCTAGTAATCCATTTGTGGCGTCAGTTAATGAAAATGGACTGGTCACATGTAAAAAGGTTGGCACTACTACAATTACTGTTGGTATTGACAATGTGTCTACGGCTTGTGAAGTTCGCGTTGTTGAATAAGGAGGTGTTTAAATGTATTATATCGCATCAAAAAAAGAATTTGCGATGCTAAAAAATCATAATAAACATCTTTACTGTAGACTTGAACTTCTGGATAAAGATTTAAATGTTATCGATAATCTTGAAGGATTAACAATTGATGGAAGCCTTTCAATTGATGCAGACTCAGACATCCGGCATACGTTTACCTCAACGATTTATTTGAAACAAAATGAGATGATTAGTTCTTATTCTGTGGACGAGTGGATTGACAAGTTGGTTCGTGTCTATATTGGTATTGGGCTATCTGATAAAAATATTTTTTGGTATTCAAAAGGGATCTATGCTTTCAATCAGAATGGATTTTCATATAATGCAACTGAACATAGTGTATCTGTTTCGTGCGTTGATTTAGTTGCAATGCTGGATGGGTCACTAAGTGGTACATTGACTGGTTATCAAACCGTTATTTCCACTGGAACAAAAATATCTAACGCTATTATTGATACTTACAAACTTAGCGGTATGAAAGAATGTGTCGTTAACTACTGGAATAGAACAGTCCCATATGATATTGAATTTTCAAGCGGTACATCTATCTGGTCTATTCTAACTGAGTTTCGGGATTTTTATTATCCATTTGAAATGTTTTTCGATGACACGACCTTTGTGTGTCAAGAAATTCCGTCTGGCTTTAACGATCCGGTTGTTTTGAATGATGAAGAGTTTCAAGACTTAGTTATTTCTGAAAGCGGCGATATTGATTACTCAGAGGTCAAGAATTGTGTTGAAGTTTTTGGAGCCAGTGTCGAATATGATACTTATGTTGATGATGAGCACATGACTGTTGTACATACTAACGCGGACTCGAAAATTGGCGAAGAAGAGAAAACTTCTATTACGTTAAGAACGACCAGTTTAGACACCACAAAAGATTGTACTGTAGCTATTACAACTCCCCTGCTTGGCTTCAAAAAAAATGTGGAGATTACAATCGTAAACTCAGTTACAGAGACTGACAGCAATAATAACACTTCAGTTAAGGAGTACACACATGGTCCGTTCAAACTTTATGAAACTGATGTGGACGAAAATGGCACAGATGTTTTAATGGATGGCACTGAAATCGCACATGATATGATGATTGTTATTTTGTATAGTCCTACATATAAAAAGTTTTATTATCGTGGCGAGCAACAAACCCATGCAATGACATTCTTAGTAAACAAAATGCCTACAAATGATGAGATTGCCAAGGCAAAAGTGGATGAAGCATGTAATAATTTAAAGTATATTTGCTTGACTGAATCAGATATATCAAATATAAATTTAAACACTCAGGCAAATCCGCGTTTTACAATTGAAAAAATCGGGCGTAGAAATCAAGTGTGTTCTGGATCAGAATATGAAATGTACACCACGGATGAATCAACTATGCAGTGCGCCGAGTACATGTTGTGGAAATATGGACGATTGACGGATAGTGTTACAGTGGAATGCCTTCTTGTTCCATGGCTTGAGGTCAATCAAAAGATTTCTTACGTACCTCATTATATCGACACAAAAGGTGAGCCTTTGGAATTCATTATCAAAAAAATCTCTATTTCACTTGGCGAAGGAACGATGACTTTAACACTGAGTCGTTATTATCCATATTATCCATACATCGTACAAAACAAATACTGATTTCAGCTCCGATATTCCGGGGCTTTTATTTTTGTCAAATTGGAGGTGCATTGAATGAGCTATGACAAAAATCCAGACGGTACCTATACTGATCTGGCATATACAAAATTCCCAGCTAAAGTTGATAGCTGGCAAGATAGTCAGAATTTAACGGCGAACTATTTAAGTCTAGCAAACGATTATAAAACAGCTCTTTTGAACGGTAACTATTCGGCAGCACAGAGTATTCTTAATGCGAATCCAGAATTGAAGCGAATGTTGATTGGTGCAGATGACATTAACAAGTTAAAGCATTCTCAAATGGCTATTGAGCGCATGTTCACAGAGGATATCGAAAAATATATCAAATCTTATACAGACAAATCTACATCTGAAGCTGATAAGGCGTCTACTTCTGCAACTAACGCTGCTATTTCTGAAAAGAATGCTTCAAATTCAGAAATCGCCGCTGCCGCAAAAGCATCTGAAGCAAACGAACTGGTCGAGAATCTAAAGACATTGAAAGGGACTCTTCCTTCTGATTTTACTGAATATACTCAGCAAATTGCCGACGCGAAGGAAGAGTTTGATAATAAGATTGATAAGCACAACACGAGCGATACAGCGCATCAGGACATTCGAGATGATTTAGAAAAAATCTCGTCTAGCGTATATTCGAAAACAGAGGCCGACGCCAAGTTCGGCACGCCGTACAGCCTGCCCGCAGCCACCGTCAGCACGCTGGGTGGCGTGAAGGTGGGCAGTGGGCTGAAAGTATACAGCGACGGTACCATTGCTGTGACCAGCGTCAACGGCTTTACGGTCAAGGCGCAGACCACCGACCCCGGCGTGGGCAGCGCCCTCGACACCGGCACTGTCCTGCTGGTGTACGCATAAGGAGGTGGGCGCATGAGCATCTATCTCGGTGCCGGTAGCACGGCACACAAAATGTCCAAGCTCTATGTGGGTGTGGGCGGTCAGGCCCGGCAGGTGAAAAAGATGTACGTTGGTGTAGACGGTCAAGCCCGGCTCGTTTACCAGAGCGGCAAGCCCTTGGGAAATAAACCGATTGGCGAAAAGGTGTTTTTTGACGTAGATAACATCCGTACAGAATGGATCATTGTGCATCAGGGTCTACCGGGCGATATGTACGACGCAAGCTGCTTTGGAACGTGGCTGCTGTGCAATTCCACAAGGTTCACGGGATCTTATAAATCCAGCGGTACTGGGTACGCGAATTCCGATTCACAAATATACCTGGAAGACACGTTTTTCAGGATGATCAACGCAGATATCAAGTCGCTAATCAAGCGGGTGCGAATCCCCTATATGGGCACCGAAAGTTTTCCTATGGAGGAGGACCGGAAAGAGGGGGCGGATGGCCTGGCAGCAAAGGTCTTTCTGCCAAGTATCACGGAACTGAATGGAACCCTGGACAGCGCATATAAAGAGGGTGCGGCGCTGAGCTACTTTCGTACCGAGGCAACAGCCAGAAGAAAATGGTCCCGGCCTTACTGGACCCGGACGCCTACGAGCGGTGGATGGACCCCGAGTAAGGCGGCGTATGTTACCGCAGATGGAGCGTTCAAAAGTATAAGCGCAAAGTCTAGTTACAGCTACCGCCCAGCCCTGGTGCTGCCGCAGGAGGTGCTGGTGTCTGACGATGGCAATGTGATGGGATAAAGGAGGTACTATATGGACACTAAAATCAAGCCCGGCTACACCGCTCTGGCGGCAAAAGCCGATTACACCTCTATTGCGCAGGCTGTGAGTGAGCACAACAATGCCGCAGCAACCGGCGAGCACTACTGGGGCATTGTATTGGACGGCGGCAGTTACACGGTGTACGAAGCAGGCACTGTACCGCCACCGCCGACAGCCGAAGAGCTGGCCCAGCGTGAAAAGGAAAAGCAGGAAGCCCTGCAACGGCAGGAAGCGCTGGACAAGCTGCCTCAGACGTTGGAAGCGCAGAAAAAAGAAAATGAGATGCTTCGGCAGTGCTTGCTGGAAATGAGCGAGACTGTCTATGCATAAAATCACACAAAAATCGAAAGGAGTGAAAAATGTGAATATTTCTAATGAACTCATTCAGAAATTGATTGATGTTCAGGCAGCATATGCGACAAAAGAAGCGATTGCTATTCCAAATGATGCTCCTCGTTTTGAGATTGATATGGATACCCGCGCCATTACTGTTCCTACCGGACGTACTGTTCTTGCGGTCCGTAACGACCATTGTGCAGAAATTGTGTGTTTCGAACTTGACCGATATTATAAAGGTCATGATTTAAGCACAGAAACATGTGTTGTTCAGTATGCAGTAGCATCCAGGCGTGGCGGTCAATACATAAATGAGGGATTTTATCCAGTCACAATGATTGATTTGTCTACTGAAGGAAAGCTCCTTTTTGCTTGGGAAATAAAGAATTCAGTGACGAATACTTCTGGTATCGTTGACTTCTCTGTGCGGTTCTATAGTATTGATTCTTCTGGTGAGAAGCCTGAGTTTGAATACAATGCCAATACGTTGATTTCTTCTATGGTCATTAAGAACACGCTCAATGTGGCAAACGAGGGTGTATCTTTTGAACCGGGCGAAGTTGAGAGTTTGACTGATAAGTTTGAGGATCTGGCTAAAGCTGCTGCCGACAGCGCAAGTAACGCGAATAAGGCTGCGACTACTATTATCGGCACTCTTGATACAGTGAAGGAATATGCGGACGCCGTAGAACAGAATAAGTTGGCTACTGACACTTTTGCCGCTCAAGCCGCTACATCTGCCGAGAATGCATCTAATGCAGAACAGAGTGCTATTGACGCAAAGAATTCCGCTGAGGAATCCGCTAATAAAGCCTCTGAACTCCTTGATAATATCAAGGCCGAGCATACAAAATCTATATCTGATATTGATGAAGCTAAGTCCTCTTCGCTATCGGCCATTGATTCAGCAAAACAGAAAGCTTCCAAAGAAGTATCTGATTCTACAGCTGATGCAGTTCAAGCCGCCAAGGATGCAGAACAAAGCAAGGACCTGGCTCAGGAGATTTTGAATTCTACCATCGCAGAGAAAAATGCGGCAGTAGATAAGATTACTTCTAATAAACAGGCTGCTCTTACTGATATTTCTAATGCTCTTGGCTCTGCTAAGACTGATATCACATCCCACTCTACTTCTTTGAAGGATAGCGCCGTTAAAGCTGTGTCTGATGAGAAAACGAGTGCGGTGTCAAGTATCAATACGGCAAAGGACAATGCAGTTAGCAATATCAACGACACAAAGGAGTCAGCTGTCACGGCGGTTGAGAACACAAGAGACTCTGTTGTTTCTGACGTTATGGAAGCCGGTACGAACGCTACTGCCGACATTGACTCTAGTAAGACTGCGGTCATTAAAGCAATCAAAGACGAAAAGGCCACCAGTCTATCAGCTATTAGTGCGGCGGAGACTTCAGCGATTGAAAACATCGGTTCTGTGAAAGATAGCGCAATCAGTGATATTTCAAATTTGAATGATGAAGTCCTTGCCGGGATTAACACTGAGAAAGCCAATGCGGTCAAGGCAGTACAATCTGAAAAGACCGCTTCCCTGTCCGAAATTGATGCTGCTAAGACTGATGCAACAAATACCATTACTGTGGACAAGACTTCTGCTATAAGTGCTATCGAATCAGAAAAGACAAAGGCTGTGTCCAATGTGTCTACTGCAAAGAGTGATGCACTATCTGAAATTGACACAGAAAAAACAGCTGCCATCGAGACAATTGATTCTAAGGTAGTTCTGGCGCAGGATGCGGCTGATACTGCTACTGCTAAGGCTACTTCTGCTACAAACAGTGAAAAGATTGCTACTACAAAAGCGTCCGAAGCGTCTACTAGCGCTAGTTCAGCTAAGACTTCTGAGACCAATGCAACTACATCTGAAAAGAATTCAAAGGCGTCTGAAACTGCTTCTAAAGTTAGCGAAACTAACTCTAAAACGTCAGAAACAAACGCCAAGAAGTCCGAGATTGCTTCTAAAGTTAGTGAGACTAATTCCAGTTCAAGTGCTGCTGAAGCTGTAGCCGCCGCTAAAGAAGCCAAAGAAGCTGCTGATAAGGCAGACCAGACTATTGCTACCAAAGGATGGATTTGGTTTGACGACGCAGACGATAGCGGATATTTGACTATGTATGTTGCAGACAGTATCTCTGAGAACGTAACTGCTCAGGATGATGGAAATGGCAATTTGGAGGTGATTCTTTCTTGAAAAACTATAGAGAAGTAAAAATTGGTCCTTATAGTGCCTATGCGATCGCGAAGAAGAATGGGTTCGAGGGCACTGAAGAGGAATGGCTTGAAAGTCTGAAACCTCCGGCTGTTGATCCAACGCTTTCTGAAGAAGGCAAGGCGGCTGACGCTAAAGTGACCGGCGACGAGCTGGCAAGAAAAGCCGTCATAGATGACACCACAGTCGGCACCGACGCATGGAGCGCAAAGCACCTTGTGGACATGCTCTGCCCGCCCATCTCTGAGACCGGCAACCCAATGGTGTGCTATCCTGTGGCGGGATATCCGTTGGGATGCAAGGTGAGTTGGGAGCCGACGCAGGAGGGCGAGGGAACGCCGTACCCGGCAGGCGGCGGACCTAACCTGCTGGATATATCTCAATGTACGGCTACAGTAGGTAAGCCTTATGGTGTGACTATAACGATTGAGGGCGATGTATTTAAGGTTAGCGGTGTGCCGTCAAGCGAGGTGACGGAGGAGGGCCAATACTCGTTTGCCATTGCCTCGTGCACTCAAACCGAACTGAGAGGGAAGGGCTATAAAATCACCCCGTTTGCGTTAAAGGGGGATGTATCATCTGCGTGGGGACTGCGCACAGAAGATGAAGCTAGCCTTGCTATAGCCGCTAAACTGACACCCGGCGTGAATACCGACATACAGCTTAGGCTAATGGTGTCCAAAGATACACCAGCCGCCTATGCACCCTACGAAAACATCCGGCCAATTTCCGGGCGGGATGCGGTGAAAGTGGAGCGGTGCGGGGAGAATCTGCTGGACGAAGCGCGTTTTCCTATCATTAAAACCAATAACAATATTAAAATTGCCTCTAAAATAACTTTGCCTGCCGGAACTTATACAGTTTGTGTCTTGTCAGTGGCAACTGCAGTCTACGCAAACGGAGCTGACGCTGAGCATACATATAACTCCAATAAGCACACATTCACACTTGCTAGACAGACCGCAATACAGCCAGATTCGTACTGGGTACAAGGGCGGCCTGAAAAAGATGAAAAAATTTGGATTGTCGAAGGCAATGAATGGAGAGCCTACACCCACTACACCGGCCAAACCTCCACCCTCACTCTGCCCCGCACCATCTACGGCGGCACGGTGGATGCTGTGACGGGAGAGGGGCAGGAGACGTGGCAAGCCAAGTCCTTTAACGGTACAGAAAATTGGGCACTATATGACGATGGTAGTAGCGCCAAATTTTTTTACACGGCTGACTATACCGTAGATAGCGAACCGCTTGATACTATATGTTCACATTTTAGCAAAGCTGCGTTTACTCGGGGGACAATTATCCGCGTTTATACGAGTGTATTTACCGACTTAGATGCGTATAAAGACTACCTCACCGCCCAGTACGCGGCAGGAACACCTGTCCAAATCGCCTACAAGCTGGCAACTCCAACGCCTTTCACTGCCACCGGCGCACAGCCTATCCCCGCCCTCCCCGGAGTGAACACAGTCTTGACCGACGCAGACAGTGCAACCGTCACCGGCAGAGCAGACCCCATCAAGCGCATCACTGACCTTGAGGACGCAGTAGCGTCCATGACCTAAAGGAGGACTGACTATGGCAATCAAAAGCAAAGCCCGCCATGACCTGACCCTGCGCTCCATCAAGCGGGAAATCGCCGCTGGCCGCGATGTGGCATACTGGCTGGACAGGGCGTACACCCATCTGGACAGCGGCCTGCTGACGGAGGATGACATCGCAGAGGTGGAAACTCTGGCAAGGGCGTACTATGACGCACTGGACGCGGAAGACAAGGCGGACGCTGAGGATTTTATAAATTATTCGTTTTAAAAATCAATAATTTGAATCATAAAAGCAGAAAGGAGTGATTTTGTGAGCAAAAAAGTTCCTATTGGACCTTATTCTGCTTACGCAATTGCAAGACAACATGGATTTGAGGGCACCGAAGCGGAATGGATTGCTTCTACAGACGCTAATCGTATCAAGTCTGAAGCTGCCGCAAAAGAAGCTCAAAATAGTTTAAAAGAATTAAAAGACGGCATTGCTTCTGGAAATTTTAAAGGAGAAAAAGGCGACAGTATAAAAGGCGACAAAGGCGATCCTGGCCCTGCCGCCACCATCACGATCGGCACTGTGACCGGCCTCGATGCTGGCTCCGCACCGACCGTGACTAACTCCGGCGATGAGCATAACGCTGTGCTGGACTTTGGCATTCCAACCGCAAGCGCATTGGACCTGGCCGTTGACGTGCTCTTTAAGCTCCCCCGCACGGGCAAAGTCTACACCGTAAAAATCCCACACTTTGCCACGAACCCGACCGTCAACTGCGAGAAGCTGGACGACAACGCGGGCCTCGTGTGCGAGCCGTCCACCGACACCATCGAAGGTCGTGACGATTATGCAGATATCCCTTTGTTCAAGTGGTACAACTGCAACTATAAGCGAGATGCAAACGGCCACGCCTACCCGACAGCCATTGAGCACCTGAGCGACGATTACCACAAGACTGGCACTGTGGACGTGGGCGTTATTCAGATGACGCCCTATGTCAAGTGGGATGACAGTAATCCTGACTATATCTTGTGGTCTATCACAGATTCCCCTCGTGATGGATATACTCCCTGGGCAGTCGCAAAGGTTGGTGATACCGTATATCCCTACGTCATCCACTCAAAGTTCTTCAGTGGTGTGGGTGAGGATGGGCTGCTGCGAAGCGTATATGACCTCGTCCCGGCACGCAACCAGTCGCACAACAGCTTGATCACGGACTACGCCAAGAAGGGTCCCGGTTACAAGGGCGCAGGCGGCGAAAAAGTCGCGTGGCAAATTCTTTTTAATTTCATTAAGTACGTTGTGAAATCCAGTCAAGAGAAGTATGCAGGTTGCACAGGCTACAGTGTGCAGTGTCCCGCAGCTGTACAACGAAGCGAGAAACTGACCTACTTTCCTGTCACGAAGGCACAGGCAGATCAACTTGTTGTTGGGAGCCGTGTCTCCGTAGGATACGGTTCAAAGAACAGCGATGGCACTGTTAATAACGACCGTGGCGTTTTGACTATCCATAAGTATGCAGACAGTGCAAAAATCCTTAAAATCGAACCCATCGATGATACGACTAGTGCTGTGTATCTGGATTGCGATGCTTTTGATACCATGCCTGTTGCCTTGACTGATACTCTGAATGCGCCCATCACATTGACAACGATGCACTGGCATAGCGGCACAACAGACGCTGTTATCGGCCATCATGATGGTAGTCCTGCAAGTAATACGGATTACAAGCACCCATACCGCGTACAGGGTATCGAGTACGCTGTGGGTGGCTATGAAGTCCTTAGTGATATGGTACTTGCCTTTGACGACAGTAACGGCAAGGATGTGTACGTCTGCCCTGCTGATGTGACTCACACTAAGACCGACGCTGAGATTCTGGCGAAGTACAAGAAGGTCGGTAACTTCCCTGCGGGCGACTGGTGGATCGGCGATATCGGCTTCGACCCCGAGTCTTGCGTGACGTGGCCTGCCGCAAAAGGCTCAGGAAATAAAACTGGCACTGGCGATATGGTCTACGGCGGCGGTGACGCAAACAAGAACACCATGCGTGAGTATCTGCAAGGCGGTTATCTCTGGGCCGGGTCGGACGCTGGCGCATCGTGTGTGGATTGCTGGGACTGGCTTGGGCTCGGGGGCTGGACTTGCCTGGCCGCCGATTGACACCTTGCGCCGGGGGTGAATGCCGATTGCGGCAGAGGGGGAAGTCCCACTGAAAGCAAGGTGGCATAAGGCAACAAATCGAATATCAACATTTATATAAGGGACTGGTAGAGCAGCGGTAATCTCAGGAACAGGTCGAACGCAGGCGCATCGTATGTGAATTGCAGGAACAGGCTTGGGAACGGGAACTGGAATTGCCTGGCCGCAGATTGTTTGTATCTAATTTATTTATGTTATTTTGCTCTATCTTTCGCAACTGAAGTTGTAGCCGGTTTTTGGCTCCTCAGCTGATGTGACAATTAAGTCGCTGGCTGAAAATTGCTCGTAGAAGGGCGGGGTTAGTAATGTGAGTGAAAGCCCTGTATAGCAAACAATCGAGATAATTCGGTTGACCTTAGAAAGGATGTGTATGAAACGTTATTGTAAGGACGTGGATATCCTTGATTTTGAATTTTTACAGTTCTGTGCTGCTGAGTGCTTGCGCAAGAAGTGGAAACGGCGCGATGTGTTGGAATATTTCTCTGGACTGACTGGACGGTCAAAAGAAGAAATCCTTTATGCCATCAAGAACGGAGAAAAGCCAGGATTGGTCATCGTCGCTGCGCACCACATGCAAAAGCAACTTAAAGCACGAGAGCTTAATTTCGTACCAATCTGGTACAAAGAAAAGATAGACTCATCGAATCATAAATTGCGACGGATTGGTATCCAGCACGTCAGCCAGCAGCTCTATGATTATGTTGCAGTCTGGGGGATGAAAGATATGCTAAAACGCATTGGAGAATACCAGTGCGCAAGTATACCCGGTCGCGGGCCAAACTACGGGATGAAACATGTCCGCAAGTGGCTAAAAGAAAAAGATGTGAAATATGTCGCGCAGCTTGATGTGAAGAAATGCTTTCCAAGTATTCCACAGGACAAGTTGCTCGCCTATGTAGATAAATACGTTGCGAATGATGATGTGAAATGGCTTGTACATAGGTTGGTTAGCACGTTTGATACAGGTCTATCCATCGGGTCGTACCTGAGCCAATACCTTTGTAATCTTTACATGAGCCAGTTATATCATGAGATATCCGAACGGATGTTTTATACGCGCCGTGACAAGCAGATTCCGTATGTGAAGCACGTCCTGTTTTACATGGATGATATTCTGCTTCTCGGCAGCAACGCAAAGAAAATGCATATGGCTGTGGATAGAACGATTGAATATGCTCATGAAAATATGGGCCTTACAATAAAGTCAACTTGGAATGTGCGCAAGGTGTCCGAGATGGATTTTATTGATACAATGGGATTTCGTGTTTATCGGGATCATGTAACGATTCGCAGGCGTGTTTTCCTGCGTGTCCGTCGTGCCTATAAAAAGCCGACAAAGAAACGATATCGGAAGACAACTCTAAAGCAGGCACAAAAATGCACAAGCTATTTCGGTACGATCAAAAACACCAATTCACAAAAGCTGGCGAAAAAATATCACATCTATAAAACAGTAAAACTATCAAAGGGGGTGGTTTCTCATGAAAGCAAACTTCGATGAAAAGCAGCCTACCGTCAAGATGATTATTGATGGAGACAAGATCTATATTTTTATCTGTGTCAACGGCGAATGGTCAGAGCGCCAGTACGATGAATCGCAGGAGCCGCAGAAGGTTTGGGAATGCGACTATCGTGAGATCATCACGACTGTAGACAAGATTGACGTGGATAAGGTGAAGGCAAATCCGGAGATGTATCTGAACTGGGTGGAACCTATTGAAAAATCCGACTCTGATAAAATTGCAGATTTAAAGGAACAGAATCGTATGCTTACACAGTGTTTGATGGAAATGTCGGAGATTGTGTATGCTTAAAGTAAATAAAATTAACGAACAGATTGAAAGGATGGTACTTATGATGGCAATGTTATGGGCACAGGAAATTATGAACTGCGAGACTACTGAGGAAGCAAAGGCAATGTACCAGCGTTGCCCTCGCCTATTGAAGGCCAAGGTCAAGGATATTTTGGTCAAGAGCGGTTTTGAGGAGATCACTCAGGAGTAATATTTCAATCTCCAAATTTTAAAGTAAAAGGAGGTGGTAAAAACGGAAGTCCTAATGGATTTTGTATTAAATCATCTTGGTTCTGTTATGGCTGGTAGTGGAGGTCTTGTGGCCGCTGTTATGGCGATGATTGAAATATCTCCAATTAAAATCAATCCGTGGTCGTGGATTGCAAAAACGATTGGCAATGCCATGAATGCAGGCGTCATGGATGAAATCAAACAGGTAAAGACCGCGCAGGAAGAGACACGTAAGAAATTAGATGATCACATTGAAGAAAGCGAAGAGCGAAAAGCGGATAATTATAAGAGTCGCGTCCTCCGTTTTAACAATGAACTAGTTCGTGGTCTTGGACATACCGAAGAGGATTACAACGAGATTCTTGATATCATCTGGAAGTACGAAAATTATTGTAAGACACATGAAAACTACCAGAATAATAAAATGCCACACGCGATCAAGAATGTTGAGCGAATGTATGATGAAATGCTCAAAACAAACGGTTTCTTGAAGACTGAAGAGTGAATATATATTGATTAGCTCGAAGCTATGATGCTTCGAGCTTTTTATTTTATCAGGAGGTAAATATTATGATGGACTATGTTAATGAAGTTATTTCTATTGTTGTGAAGCTCGTTATCACCGGTGCGGGCACTGCTTTCATCGCATACGGTATTCCCTACCTGAAGCAGATTGGTATGTATAAGGTTGTTCAGATGGCTGTTCGCGCCGCCGAAAAGCTGGGCGTCACTGGCGCTATTGAGAAGTCCGACAAGAAGAAGTATGTTATCGCAGCACTTGAGAAGATGGGCGTTAAGGTTACCCCCACTATCGAGATGATGATTGAGGCAGCCGTCAAGGAAATGGACATCCAGAACGATAAGATTCAGAATGAGTTTAAGAAAGATTGAAGGTGTGACACTATGAGTGTTGTTACATATTCTCTGAAGAAGGACTGGAATAAGAAGCTGTCCAAAAATTTCTGTGCATATGAGTTTGCTTGTAATGACAAGAGCGATAAGTTCCTTGTGTCAACTGAACTCGTTGAAGTTTTACAGCAGGTGCGAGATCATTTTGGCAAACCAGTTCAAATCAATTCTGCTTACCGTTCCCCTGCTTATAACATTTCTATTGGTGGTAGTTCTCATAGCCAGCACTGCCTTGGTACTGCGGCTGATATTTGCATCAAGGGTATTGACCCGATTCGTATTGCACTATACGTTGCTTCTCTGCCGTATTTTAAAAGCCATGGCGGTATTGGTTATTATAGCCGCGCTCAAGTGACTGGCGGCTTTGTTCATGTTGATGTGCGTGAAGCTCCTAGCCGCTGGATCAGCAAAGTAGGAACATCCTATAAGGTCGTAAGTAAAATCATGCCTACGATTCGTCAGGGCTCTAAGGACTGCTATAATGGCGTGTCTTATACTGTGACTGTATTGCAGCGCCATCTGGGTGTGAAAGCAGACGGCATCTTTGGAGCTGGAACAAAAGCAAAGCTTGTTGAATGGCAGAAAGCACATGGGCTCGCGGCTGACGGTATCTGCGGAATGGCAACATGGAGTTCGTTTTGATTTGATTGTTGACATCTAAATGTATATAGGATATAGTGTATTTATTATGTGTGGAGGTACTCTATGTCCATTATTGTTCGTGATTGTCATATCGGGGAAGGCAGACCAAAAGTCATAATCCCAATCGTTGAAATGACTGAATCAAAAATTTTAGAACGTGCTTTTGAGTTTTCAAGGCTTCGTATTGACTGTGTGGAGTGGCGTGTTGATTGGTTTGAGCAATGCATGGATGCACATTCTGTTGTATCTTGTTTGCGAAAACTTCGTGTGGCACTAAAGGACAAGCTCTTGCTGGTGACATTCCGCACTAAAAATGAGGGCGGAGAAGTGCCCTTGACCCACAAAGAATATTTGGATTTCATCAATACGGTAATAGATGCCGACTGCGCCGACCTTATTGACATTGAGTTCTTTACAGCCGGAGATGATATTCGTGAACTAATAGACAACGCACATTCTTCTGGAGTTGTGGTTGTATGTTCAAACCACGATTTCCAAAAGACGCCTGATAAAAATGAGCTCGTTTCTCGTATGGTTAAAATGCAACAGGTCGGAGCTGATTTACCGAAAGTGGCAGTTATGCCGCACGACAGCACGGATGTGTTGGTTCTATTATCTGCTACGGTTGAAATGAGAAACAAATATTTTGCTACTCCTATTATCACAATTAGCATGGGTAAACTTGGTGTTGCCAGCAGATTGTGTGGAGAGGTGTTTGGCTCCGCCATGACCTTTGCCAGCGCTGGAGATTCAAGTGCTCCCGGACAGGTTGGGCTGGATATTGTCAATGCCGTGTTAGACTCAATAGCAGAATAAAACAGATGGGGTATTGATCCTTAATTGGACCAGTACCCCATTTTTTTAGCGTTTCTCTTCCGCCTTTAATGTTCTCTACTCCAACCATAGGCTCATACATCCCACAATGAACCCACTCCTGTTGATAAAAAGCATCTGCATCAATGATTTTCCACATAGCGCCCATAAAGCCTGGCTTTATAAGCTCCGTAAAAATTCATACAATTCAATCTTGCCTTGTAACCAGATGGCATCGTCGCCGGATTTCAGATATACCGAATAGATTTCATCAGGATGCTCGAAGATAAATTCCACTTTCTTAGCTGTATTCCGATCAATAAGCATACTGCCCATAATTACATTATCCTCCTTCCTTAAAACACATGCCAGATCACTTTATTGTGCCAATTTCAAACGCTTTACTATAACTCAGCGTTATGCTTGAACCTTTTACACCTCGTAATTCAAATAGCGTTTGATATCATCCTCAAGGAGCATTAACACAATTTTATCAAATGTCTCATGTGCCTTTTTATAGATAGCAATTTCAAGCGCAGATGGCTCACTCCATAAGTTCAGGTATTCAAGAGCCTTGTTGTAAGCTCCATTCTCTTTGTTGTTCCCACCATGGTTATAATTATAAAAGTCATAGCAAAGTTCAAGAAATTCAGAGTTACTCATTTCATTGACATATTTTAGTGCTCGCTTAGTTTTTTCTTCATCAACAACAACCAGCATAATCGTTCTCCTAAATCTTAACTTTCATCAGATTGAAAAATATCGTTCCGCGATTTCGTCATACAGTTCTTCTTTAGCAAGATTATAAGCAGAAACGCAATCAAAAACGTTTCCGGAAACACTAAAACGCTCTCTGATTCGTTTAATCTGAACTTTCATAGCTTCCATTCCATAGATTAGCACTCCGTTACTTTGATCCTCTTTAATGGCACCTACAATCTTCTTGAGTTCTTTTTTAGTGCAATCATAAAATAGATTCTTTTCAAATATCAGCATATAAAATCCTCCTACTAGAACTCAATCATTTTATTTTCTCGGACAGCCATTCTTTCCAGCCACTTACGGTTTGCGGGCAATTATCCTGTTGAGCCACAATTTCATTCAATGCTGCCGCAATCTCTTCGTCGCTCATTTCGCGGATGGCTTGTGCTTTATTATTTTTACGACCGAATTCGTCTCGGCTATGTTTGTGTAGAACAAAACCGAGTGAGATATCAAGTATTGTTGGATTGTTCATTGGAGTTGTCCCCTTTCATTGCTTCAAGAGCTTCCTTCATCTCTTGTTCCCAATTAGGATGCTGATCAATATATTTTTGGTATATCATCTTCTCAGCTTCTTTTCGAGCTTTGATTGCATCGTTAATATCTTCATACATGCCAAGGTGAATTCGCCTACCTTTAAAGGTTATGGCCGCCCTATACTTGTTACCATCTTTGCAAACACCCGTCACGCCAGTGGTCGAATTGCGATTTATCTTTCCTTCGAGTCGCGCCTTTATAGACGTTAAGCTGGAACCGTCTACGTTTGATATCTTTTTAATTGTCTCAGCAGGCTTAGCAATATTATTTGTGCATTTCATACACTTGTTGATTTTTTTCACTTGAAACAAACGCATCTCTGCTGGACGATTACATAGAGGGCAAACCCCTGTACAAAAATAATCTCGTTCTCCTTCTTTTTTATAAACGTCGGTTATTTTCCATCCATTTATGACAGAGCCGATATATTGTTCTCTGCGCTTTTTCAGAATAGATTCGCTACGTTTTTTATCGCATCTTGTGGTTTTTGCTGGACGACCATCATCTGGTTTCATATTACTTTTCCTCTTCAGGTAGTGGCCCAAGCTTATACATCCAGTTCGGGTCTTTCCGCATTACAAATGGTTTTCTTAGCTCACAAAGATGGTCATGTCTCGCTTTATATTCAAAATAATTTTGTTCGTGTTCAGGAGTTTCACGGTTTAACTCGTACATGATATATTGCTTCCGAAGATTTCGAAGCGCTTTAATAATAGCATCTTCTTTTTCCATAGACATTGGTTCAAGAGCGTCAATATAGTCATATTCACCAGTCGCGTCAAACTGTCGCTTTGCTTCGGCACTGAGCATCTTCCGAGTGATCTCGTTATACGCCAGCTGATACATCATTTCGTCGCTATAATGAGAGTATGGATCAACAATGCCGGTGCCTTTTGATAGTTCTACGTCGCGATCGTGTTGTTTTTTAATTCGTCTCTCGACTTCTTCTACAACGGCATCCATATCAACGTTCATGGAGACACCTTTGTATTGCACCACAGATTTGAAACCGAGCTTCTCGCACATAGTCATCGTTGATATCCTCCTGATTTATTTCATACCCGTTCTTTTGCAGACAACAAAATCTTGCGGTAGAATCCGTCAGCAAACCATGCGCCTTCCCAACGATGCGGTAATGGTTTCTTCAACACTTCGATATCCACAAGGCTCATAAGGCCGGCGCTATCGTCTCTAAAAACTTGAAGGCGGACGATCCTATTTTGTTCCAGACCGATTTCGCGAGTGATACGACCTTCTTCATCGAACGGATCTTCACACACCCATTCTAAGGCCTCTAGGAAGTCCTGTGACGTAACATCTGTGTGTTCGACCCAGTTGTTACATATGCGGCTTTCGCCGGCCTGTACGATTCTCTTTTTGGCCTTGTAGTTCACGGATGGATTCGTCATTGTTCTCGCCTCCGTTTTTCTTTGATTATATTATATCACAGGCTATAAACGATAGCAAACAAAAAGGCGCAGGTTGCCCCACGCCTTGTGATGATGCTCCGCCTAGGTTACATCTGGGTTACATTTTAGGTTACATAATGCCAAAAAATCTTTGTGGAATGCATGGACACAATGGAAAAAATGTAGTATAATTAAACAAAGAAAAATCAAATTATCTGAGCCATATGGACAACGTGCACTAAAACGACACATTTGATGACAGTTCGACTCCCATCGCCTCCACCAAAAACAGAACTCCCCTGCCGCGCTGCGGTGGGGGAGTTCTTGTTTTTGTGGTCCCGGCGATGAGGAGGCGAACAGCACGCCTCTGCGCAGCAGGGGCAGCAATCAGCCCAGTGGGCTGTTGCTGAGTGCGCGGGTCCCAGTCCCAACTATCCGGAATGTCTACTGGGGTAGTGTTATCTGGCAAAGTTCTGGTTTTTACGAAATAACGTTATAAATAGAATTTTGCCAGATATTTCACCCCCGTAGAGGTTTGCGAAAGCATCCAGTTTTTTCTGTACGCAAAAACGCCCCATCCGCCAGATATTGCAGTCTGACAGACGGGGCGTTCTCTGTTCACTTAAGGCGGCTTACAGTTCTCCGCGGCCGGAAAGCGCACGGTAAAGGGTGGTCTCGTCGGTATACTCCAAGCTTGCACCCACCGGCAGACCGTAGGCCAGACGGGTGGTCTTGATGCCCAGCGGCTTGATGAGCTTGGCCAGATACATGGCGGTTGCCTCTCCCTCTACGGTGGGGTTCATGGCCATGATTACTTCCTTGACCTTGCCGTCACCCAGACGGGCCAGCAGTTCCTTCACGCTGAGCTGCTCGGCCCCGATGCCGTCCATGGGGCTGATCAGGCCGTGCAGCACATGATACAAGCCGTGGTACTCCCGGGTGCGCTCAAACGCCTGCACATCCCGCGGCGTTTCCACCACGCAGATGACCGACGTGTCCCGCTTGGCGCTGGCGCAGATGGGGCAGATCTCGGCCTCAGTATAGTTCTGGCAGATGCGGCAGCGGTGGAGCTTGGTGTGCGCGTTCTGGATGGCCGAAGCCAGGGCCGCCGCGTCCTCATCGGACATGCTCAACACCTGATAGGCCATGCGGGTCGCGCCTTTGCGCCCGATGCCCGGAAACTTGCCGAACTCTTCGATCAGCTTTTCCAGCGGGGCAGCATTGTAGCCCATGTTCTTCCCTCCAGCCGGATCAGAGACCCGGAATGTTCATGCCGCCGGTCAGCTTGCCCATCTCGGCCTCGGCGGTCTCGTCCACCTGCTTGACGGTGGCGTTGACGGCAGCGGCCACCAGGTCTTCCAGCATCTCGATGTCGTCGGGGTCAACGGCCTCGGGCTTGATGGTGATGCCAAGGATCTCGTGCTTGCCGTTCATGCGCACGGTGACCATCTCGCCGGAGGCGCTGCCGGTGTACTCGGCGGCTTCCAGCTCGGCCTGCTTGGCCTTCATGTCATCCTGCATCTTCTGAGCCTGACGCATCAGGGCGTTCATATCGGGGCGGCCAAAGCCTGCGGGCATTCTTGCTTTCATAGTTTGTTCTCCTTTGTCTTATCGGTTGAAAGCCTTCCCCAAAGGGGAAGCCTTATTTCTGTTTTCGGGCGGTGTCCTCAATGGACACATCCAGCCCAAGCTTTTCCAGCGCGTGAAGCGACTGCTCCGCGTTGGACACAGCTTTCCCTGCGGTTCTGGGCTCGTAGGGGCCGATGGGGATCGCCTTGCCGGACACCTGCAAAATGAGCTTTTTGATCAGCCGCTGGCTGTCCTTGTTGGCCCGGATGAAATCGCGGAAGGTCTTGCCGCCGTCGATGAGCACCCGGGTACCGTCAAAGTACGCCTTGGATTTGCGCAGATAACTGTACAGCATGGGGTCCACTTCCTGCAGCTTCTGGGTGATCTGTGCCCACTCCGGGTATGGGGCCAGACTGCCCGCTGCCGGTCTGGGCTGTGCGGGAGCGGCTTCCTGCTTCGGGGCCGGGGCCGTTGTCTGCAGCGCAGGAGACGGTTCCTCGCGGGGCGGCGGCACGGGCCGTGCCGGTGCGGAGGGTTCCTCCCAGGGCAGCGCTTCCCCGCCCTGCACGGGCGGTTCTTCCGGCAACGGCGGCAGCTCTTCGGCCTGCACGGGCACCTGCACAGATGCAGGTTCCTGTGTCGGTTCCGGTGCGGACTGCACCGGCTCTGCCGCAGGCTGCGGCATTTCCGGCAGCGGGGCAGGTTCCACGACCGGCTGCTGTACGGGAGCCTGCTGTACCGGTACGCTCACAAAAGGCTGCACCGCCGGAGCCGAAGCAAACGGCTGCACGGCAGCGGGCTGTGCGGCACGGGCGACCGGTGCTGCCTGCACTGGTACGGTCTGCCGCTGCTGCGGCGGTTCCGACAGGCTGAACAGCGCCAGTTCCAGCTCGATGCGCTGGTCACTGCCGCGGGTCATGTGTTCCAGTGCCGTGCCCAGGGTGCGGATGGCCCGGATGGCCTCCCGCTGGCCCAGCTGCGGGCCTTTTTCCAGATACTGCGCCTCCTCTTCCGGTGACACACCGGAGAGCAGTGCCTGCCCGCCGGGCAAAGCCGCCAGCATCAGGGCGCGGTAGTGGGCGATGAGTTCTTCGGTCAGGCGTTTAACGTCCACCGACTGCTGC
>ERZ835880.37-NODE-37-length-151807-cov-6.198416_pt1 | contig 151807 bp, 154 predicted proteins | sample MGYA00519944_ERZ835880 | MGnify/ENA primary metagenome ERZ835880 (study PRJEB31850, sample SAMEA3708787) | human gut metagenome | biome: human gut; feature: human-associated habitat; material: faeces | place: China | collected 2014 ... | reverse complement strand
ACTCTTACTAGTGGTGTATTCCCTACTAGGTCTAAAAAACTGTTTTTTACTTTGCTCATATTTACTTCTCCTTATTCCTATGGATTTAGTATGATTTAACTATATACTATCATTTCTTCTTTGTCAATAAAGATTGTATACATTTTTATATTTTATTATTCAATAATTTGAACATAATCCTATTTTTTGATACTATATTTATAATAAAAATGGAGGTTAATTATGAAGTTAGATACTGTTATTGATGATATTGTTGAAAGTTATCAAAAACACAATGATATTTCTAAGGTCGATACAATTAGACAGCCTGATAAAACAATTATCATTGATATTCTTGAACGTTTACAAGATATTATTTTTCCAGGCTTCTTTGGAAGAAAAGGTCTTAAAAGTGATTATGTTAAATATTATTTAGGTGATCAAATTCAAATCATTTATAATGATTTAAAAAATCAAATCTTACTTGCCTTTGACTATTGTGAAAACTGTAAAGATGCTTGTAAAGAAGAGGAAGCAAGAGATAAAACATTAGCTTTTTTGAAGACAATTCCCCAAATAAGAGAATACCTTGCTACAGATGCACAAGCAACATTTGATGGCGATCCAGCCGCTATTTCTATTTCAGAAATCGTACTTTCTTATCCAGGATATTATGCAATTATGGTCAATCGTATTGCTCATGAATTATATAAATTGAATATTCCACTAATTCCTCGTATTATGACAGAACATGCGCATAGTTTAACAGGAATTGATATTCATCCAGGAGCAACACTCGGTAAATATTTAATGATTGATCATGGAACTGGTATTGTTATCGGTGAAACTACTGTTATTGGTGAACATGTTCAAATTTATCAAGGGGTTACTTTAGGAGCTCTTTCTACTCATGGTGGACAAAGTTTAAAGAATGTAAAAAGACATCCTACAATTGAAGATAATGTTACTATTTATTCTAATGCTAGTGTATTAGGCGGAGATACTGTTGTGGGTGAAGGATCTGTTATTGGAGGAAATACTTTTATTATTAAATCTGTACCAAGTGGTACAATTGTCAATAATAAAGCAGTTATGAGATTTAAGTATTCAAAAACATCTGAAGATTTTAATCAAAATGAATTCGAATAAAAAAACAGGTTGTCAATTGACAACCTGTTTAAATGATCTTTTCATATAAACTTGCAATAACTGGTTTTCCATAATCCATTATTTGATGACCTTGTAATAAAAAACTACATTTTTCATAAAGACAAATAGCTGGCTTATTAGATGATACTACATCTAAACGGATGGATTTTTGTCCATCTTTTTTTGCTATTTTTATAATTTGTTTTAATAAATATTTTCCACATCCTCTATAATCTGGATGAATACAAAAGCGATGTATAATTGTTACTTCTTCATCTTCAGCATAAATTTGCCAATAAATATTTTGATAACATTCTTCATATTCATGATTTAAAACAATTGCACCAATAATTTTTTCATTTTTTTCTAAAACGTAAAGTGTTTGTTGTTCTATATCTAAAAGAACAATTTCTTTGGTTGGATAAACATCTTTACGCCAGCCTATATCATATGCACTATCTTCCATCATATCACTAACAAGATGATATAATTCCATAATTTCATTTAAGTCATCAACACATGCAAGTCTTACTTTCATTTTAAACTCCTATATAATTCCATTTATAAAAACAAAAATAACAATGATTGGTAAGATTATTGTAACATAAAATTTAACCCAATGTGGAACTTTTAATCCTTTACCTATGTTTGCTTCTTTTTGATAGTTTTCAAATCCCCAACCATATTTAGAAGTACAGAATAATAAATAAACAAGTGATCCTAACGGTAATAAGAACTGACTAACAATAAGGTCTTCTAAATCTAAAATTGTAGAACCTGTTCCTAATGGTTGAATACCACTTAAAACATTAAATCCTAATGCACAAGGTAATGATAAAATACTAATCACTATAAAATTAATAACAACCGCTTTTTTTCTTTCTATATTTAATAATTCCATTGTACATGCAATAATATTTTCAAATACTGCTATTACAGTAGAGAGTGAAGCAAAAGACATAAATAAGAAAAATAAAGCACCCCATATTTGTCCTCCAGCCATCGAAACAAATACATTAGGTAAAGTAATAAAAATTAAACTAGGCCCACTATCTGGATTAATACCAAATGAAAAACATGCAGGAAAAATAATTAATCCAGCCATAATAGCTACAAAAGTATCTAGTACTGCAACATTCGTTGCTTCTTTTAAAAGCGTTTGTTCTTTATTTAAATAACTTCCAAAAATAGCCATTGATCCAATTCCAATACTTAGTGTAAAAAATGCTTGATTCATTGCTGAAACAATGACATTCATTAAACCAAGTTCAGAAATTTTTTGAAAATCAGGATATAAATAAAACTTAACACCTGCCATACCACCATCTAATAAAACACCATGAATTGCTAATACAACAATTAATCCTAATAAACCTATCATCATAACTTTAGTAATACGTTCTACTCCATTTTGAAGTCCCTTAGAACAAATAAACATACCTAAAGCAACTACAACAATCATCCAAAAAACATTTGTTGAAGGACTAGCTAAAACTTGTGAAAAAACATTTTGAACATCTGCTGTTGATAATCCATTAAATTGACCTGTTAAAAAATTATAAAAATATTTTAACATCCATCCTGAAACTGTCGTATAAAAAATCATTAAACAAATATTTCCTAGTAAAGACATATAACCATGTAAATGCCATTTTTGATTTGTTTTTTCTAATACTTTAAAAGATTTTACAGGACTTTTTTTACTTGCCCTTCCAACAGAAAATTCCATACTTAAAATAGGTACTCCAATTAAAAGAAGAAAAATAAGATAAAATAAAACAAATATTCCTCCACCATTTTCTCCTACAACATAAGGAAATCTCCAAACATTTCCTATACCTATTGCACATCCTGCAGAAAGCAGAATAAATCCAATTCTTGATTTAAATTGTTCTCTTTCTTTCATAAAAACCTACCTTTTCTAACAATACAATCATCATATCATATTGACGAAAAAATAGATAATAAAAAATACTTCAAAATGAAGTATTTTTTAAGCATCTTTTAAGAAAGCTTTGTAAGCTTGATATGTTTCATAAACATCTACTTTACTTACAATTTCCATTGGTGCATGCATATTTAAAACAGCAATTCCAGCATCAATAACATCCATATTATAATTACCTAAGATATAAGCGATTGTTCCGCCTCCACCTTGGTCAACACGTCCAAGTTCAGCAGTTTGATAGTGAATATTAGCATTATCCATCACTGTTCGCACTTGTGCTACATATTCTGCAGAAGCGTCATTACTACCACTTTTTCCTCTAGAACCAGTATACTTATTAAAAACAATACCATTTCCTAAATAAGCAGCATTTTTCTTATCATTTACACTTACAAATAATGGATCTACACCAGCAGAAACATCACTTGATAACATTTTAGAACGAGACATTGTAAGTCTTGTTTGTACAAAACTATCAATTCCCATTTTAAGTAACATTTCAGCAACTGTATTTTCAAAGAATAAAGAATGTGCTCCAGTAGCTCCTACTGAACCAATTTCTTCTTTATCTACTAAAATAGCACAACTTGTATATTCACTGACATCACTATCTAAAATAGCTGTAAGTGAAGTATAAGCACAAACACGATCATCATGACCATATCCAGCAACCATTGAACGATCTAATCCATAATCTCTTGCTTTACCACTTGGTACAACTTCAATTTCAGCAGACACGAAATCTTCTTCTTCAATATCATATTTTTCTTTTAATAATTTTAAAACATTCGCTTTAACAGCATCTTTTTCTTCACCAAATAATGGCATATTTCCTAATGTTACATCTAAGTTTTCTCCTTCAATAACTTTAGCTGCTTTTTTATCTAATTGATCTGCAGATAAATGAATTAATAAATCACTAATTCCTACAACTGGATCATTTTCATCTTCACCAATGACAACATCAACAACTGTTCCATCTTTTTTACAAACCACACCATATAAAGATAAAGGAATTGTTACCCATTGGTATTTTTTAATTCCACCATAATAATGTGTATCAGCTAAAGTAAAACCTTCTGATTCATATAATGGATTTTGTTTTAAATCCATTCTTGGTGAATCAATATGAGCCCCTAAAATTCTCATACCTTCAGTAAGAGGTTTTTTACCAATAATAAATAAAGCAATATTTTTTCCTCTATTTGTTACATAAACCTTGTCCCCTGATTTTAAGGTATCAAATGATTCTAATGGTTTAAAACCTTTTTCTTCAGCTAATTTAATAGAATCTTTAACACAGGCACGTTCAGTTTTATTTTTTGAAATATAATGTTTATAACCTTCATTATAATCAAATACTTCATTTAATTGATCTTTATACTTTTCCCAAGTATTTTTAGCGTACATAATCTCCATCCTCTCTTTAATACTCAAAAATTATAACACTTATTTATTCAAAATGTTCAATTATTTTTATTTTTAATAGATGCAGATTTTGATCCGTTATCATTTGATAATGACAATCAAATTCATAATCACGGTTCACAATCTCTTTTACTTGATTTTCATCAATAAAATCATATTCTGCACTTATTTGTATAAGTTTAACAAAACCATCTTCTTTTATTAATAAACTTACATCTTTTGATTCAATCAAATCTAACAATGATAAAACAAATTCAATAAATTGAATATGATTATAAAATTCATCTTTACTAATCATAATACACATATTGACTTTAGATGACATTTGACTCAAATGCGTTGTAAGTGATAAATCAAATAAATCATTTCCTGTATAAATGACAATATTCACATTAGATACGCGTTCAATATACGAATCAATGATTTTATATACTTCATCTTGATTTTGTGTCTCTAAATATTTTTTTATAGATAACATATAATAAGTTAATGAATGTTCTAAACGATAGAGTTCTTCTTTTGTCCTTTTCATCATATCATATGTAATATTTTGATATTTACGTTCTTCTAACTGTTTTGTAACTTTTTCTTTTTCATTATTAGATTCTTCTAAAAAAGCAAAAAATGTTAATGATAAAAAAACAACAAATATACACAAGAAAATATTCATAATTGTTTTAAATGTATAACTGCCTTCCATGATTATTCTACCCTGTAAATTTAAAATTAATAAACAAGCTGTCAAATTCATCATCACTAAAACCCAATATTTATTAATAAAATAACGATATCTCTTTTGATATCTTATAAAAAGAACAGATAATAATAAATGATAGATTTTAGCTTCTACGGCCGCTAATAATAGATAATAATGACTTATAAACATCAAGGGTAACAATGCACTCAAGGTAATTAAGAGTTCATTAAATATACACATAAATAAATTATATATATTCTTTTCGAGTAAAAAATAATAATAAAATATTCCAACATATAATATAAGCAATGGCTAATGGTGCATAATTCGCATCAAAATAGTCACTTATTATTTCTATAGAAAAGGTCATTAATGTATTCAAAACAAAATAGAGTTTTTGTTTTTTAACATAACATAATCGACTTAAAGAATAAGAAACAATAAGTGCTTCTACTAAATTAATTATAAACTTAATTAGCATTTTTATAAAAAAAGCAATTCATTTTTTATGAATTGCTTTTCTTTCATTTTCTATTCACCAATAATTTCCATCATTGCTTTATGGAATACTTCTGTTTTACTAGCGGCATCATCAGCATCGCTGCCTTTGATTGAGAAATAGAATTTACATTTAGGTTCTGTACCTGATGGTCTTGCTGCAATCCATGAGCCATCTTCTAAGTAATATTTTAATACGTTAGATTTTGGTAATTGAATAGTTGTTCCATCAGAACAAGTACTATTTCCATAGTCTTCAACTTTTACAACTTTAACACCACCAATTTCTTGAGGTGCATCTTTTCTTAAATTATCCATGATTTCTTTAATACGTGCAGCTCCTGCAGCTCCTGCTTTAGATAAAGCAATTTGAGTTTCTTTAAATGTACCATGTTTAGCATATAATTCATTTAAAACATCAACTAAATCTTTACCTTGTTTTTTATAGAAGTTACCTGCTTCTGCAGCAGTTAAAACAGCTTGCACTGCATCTTTATCTCTAACGAAATCTTTAATAACACATCCATAAGATTCTTCATAACCAAATACAAATGTTTTTTCATGAGTTTGTTCATATTTACGAATCTTATCACCAATAAATTTAAATCCAGTTAATGTTTTTTCTACATCAACACCATAACTTCTGGCTACTAATTCACCTAAATCAGAAGTTACGATTGTATTATACATAACTGCATTATCAGGTAATGTTCCTTTTTCTTTCATTTGGCTTAAAATATATTCCAAATAAACAGCTGCAGATTGGTTACCTGACATTAAAACATATTCACCATTATGTTTAGCAACAACACCTAATCTATCACCATCTGGATCAGTAATAACTACTACATCAGCATCAACTTCTTTTGCTTTTTTAATCGCTAATTCATAAGAAGCTGGTACTTCAGGATTTGGAGATTTTGTATTAGAGAAATCTGGATCTGGTGCACATTGAGCTAAAACTGGTACAAGATCATATCCAAGTCTTGTTAGACATGTTCTAACTGCAATATTTGATGTTCCATGTTGTGGAGAGAAAACAATTTTAAAATCACTTTTATCCATTCCTGGATTAACTTCAATTGCCATAACTTCTTTATAATAAGCTTCATCTACTTCTTCACCAATCCATGTCATATATGGATAAGCTTCTTCATCAGAGAACACTTTAATATTTAATTCATCTTCTACTTCATTTACATATTGTACAACTTGATCAGCTGCTTCTGGTAATAATTGGCATCCTGTATCATCATATACTTTATATCCATTATGTTCTTTTGGATTATGACTTGCTGTAATCATGATACCACCAGCACATTTTAAATAACGCACTGCAAATGATAATTCTGGTGTTGGACGTAATGATTCAAAGATATATGATTTAATACCATATGTTGCTAATACTTTTGCTGATTCAATCGCAAATTTATAAGACATATGTCTATTATCATATCCAATAGCTACACCTCTTTCTTTACCTTCTGGTAAAGATGCAATGTATTTAGCAAAACCAACATTTGCTTTTTGAATAACATAGATATTTAATCTATTTGTACCTGCACCTAAGATACCTCTCATCCCTGCTGTTCCGAATTCAACATCTGTATAAAATGCATCTTCCTTTGCAGTTTCATCCATTGATAATAATTCTGCTTTTAAAGCAGGATCCAAATCTTCTTTACTAACCCATTTTTGATACTTTTCGTTATAATTCATTTTTACCACCTCTTAATATAAGTATATCAAAGCTCTTTGTCAAAAACCATAGAAAAATGTAACCGTTTTCAAATTATTTTCGTATAATATCTCCCATTTCGACATTTAAGTATGCCAAAATATCTTGAACCCTAACAATCATTTGAAAACCACGCTTTCCTGCTGAAAAAGCAACTTCATCGACATTTAAAATACTTTCATCCATATACGTTGGAAATTGTTTTTTCATTCCTACTGGAGAACATCCTCCTCGCATATAACCTGTTACAGGTAATAAGTCCTTTTGATGGATCATTTCTACGTTTTTTCTACCTGCTAATTTAGCAAGCTTTTTTAAATCAATTTCTTCTAAAACAGGAACACAACATACAAGATATTCATTATGGTTATCATGTAAAACAAGTGTTTTAAAAATAGCTTCTGGCACCATATCTACCTGACTTGCTACATGTCTTCCATCTAAATGATCTTCATCATATTCATATTCCTTTATCGAATAAGCAATCTTTGCTTTATCCAACATTCTAAGCGCATTTGTTTTAAACTTCTTAGCCATGATTTACACCTCTGAATTCATTATAGCATAAAAAAAGGGAATCATGTTGATTCCCTTTTCATTAATGCTATTATTCAGCAACTTTTTGTTCTTTGATTACTTTAGCAATTGAAGCAATTACATCTTCTTCGTCATCACCTTCAGCTACGATAGTAACTGTAGCTTTAGTAGGAACACCTAAAGACATAACTCCCATGATAGATTTTAAGTTTACTTCTTTATCATTATAAACTAATTTAATATTGCTAGTGAATTTGCTAGCTTGGTTTACTAAGATAGTAGCTGGTCTAGCATGTAATCCAACTGGATCAGATACTACGAAAGATAATTCTTTTGCCATTATATGACTCCTCCTTAAAAATTTCTATGATACAATTATAGCATCATATTTTTAGAATTTCTAGAGATTTTCTAAAAAAATAAAGCGTTTACATATTCAAATCAAATTTAGTCGATATATACTACATTTTTTTAATTTATAAATTAAAAAAACAGGAAATTTTTTTAATTTTCCTGTTTCATATCATTTTTTCTTGCTATTACCATAAATTTATGAGTAGTAATTTCATAAAATTGGTTCTTTTTGATTTTCTTTAATACATCGGCATAGAAGTTCATAAATTGCTCATATTTTTCCACTCTTTCAGGAGAAATACTCTTCATAAAAGCAAGAACTGCTGATAAAGAATGAAAACGAATATGTCCTACATCTTCATAACTATCAACAATATCAAATCCTATCTCTGTAAGAGTTAACTGACAAGCTTCTTTATTCCATTGTCCTTTTAATTTAAACGGAATAAACATATTAATAATTTCTTTATAATTGTCACTTCCTAATTGATCAACAACTAAATACCCACCTGGTTTTAAAATACGATACATTTCAAATTTATCATAATTAGATAACTCATTAACAACAACATCTAATTTTTCATCTTTAAAAGGCATTTTCCCTTGTGAAGTAAAAGTTGTTACTTTGACACCTTTCTCTTCTAAGGTTTCTCTTGCTTTTGTTGGATTTAATTCTACAGAATACGTAATTGGTGGTAATTTTTCAAATTGTGAAGTAAAATTTCCACCATCTACTGATATAACAGCTAAATGATTTTCTTCATTTAAATAATCTTCAATTATTCTATGTGGTTCATAACTAGGAATTGTTTGTTGCATGAGCTCTTCGCCTTGATTTAAAACAGCTTGTTCTATTTCATTTTTTAATTCTTCACTTTCAACAATATCCTTTTTAAAACGAAAATTAATATAATAATAATAAACAATTTGTGAAAGAGCATCACTAATAACTCCTACCGCAATAAAACCTAACAATTGTAAAAACCACATTGTAGAAAATGCTTTTTCCACAGAAACAATCATATAACAAAGAAATGCTACAAAAATAATTGAAAACTGATTACGATAAACAAACTTTGAATGGTATCTTAAAAAATAACGTACATTTGACATCTTTCTTGCTTGTCTACCTTCAATTTCAGCAAACACTAATCTTAAAAAGATAAGTGTAATTGCATAGAAAACTAATAATACAATATAATATTCCATAGATTACCCCTTATAAATTAAATTTCCTTCCAAATCATAATATGCTTTATGATTTTTCTTTCTTAAATACTTACCATTATATAATTGATATTCTCCTTCAAGAGAAAATACAGATTCACCTTTTTCCATATCATATAAATATGTTGTTCCACTTTTATTTAATAAAGCATAAACTTTACCATCAAATTCAAAAGCTTGACTTTCACCCATGAAATAATCATGAATATCTATTTTTCCTTCAGTATTAATAATTTCATACTTACTATTTGTTTCATAGGCTGCATAATATCCTTCTCCAATAGATTCAATCTTTACATAATTTTTAGATTGTTTTTCTCCTTTAGAATTCATTAAATAATACTTTTCACCATCTTTAGAAACAACCGCCACTCTATATTGATCAAAATCTTGAGCATCTTTATAAATTGTTTTAATTGCTTCTTTACCATTAAAACCATAATATTGATATCCTTTATTTTGAACATATACTGGGAAAATATGACCGTGTACCGAAGCAACATTAGGATTTAACTGGATACCTTTAACGTCTTTTTCTTTACCATCTTTAGTAAATTTATGTGGACCATAAATATAACTTGCATTTTTAGATAAATAATTATTTACATCTTTATAATAACTTGTCGCTACAACATCCTTTTTACCATCTAAAGATAACAATCTTATACCATCCTCATTTTTTAAAATAAGTGATGAATCTTTGAATTTTACAGAATCAACTTCTATATTCTTTTCAAATTTAACCTTTCCTTTTAAAGAAACATACGCTAAGTTTATTTGTTGTTGATCATATAAAACAAAACCTTTTTTATAATCATTAGCGACAATTTTATATTGCCCTTTTAATTTAATAGTTAATCCTTCTTCATCAATTTGACTATTTGAAGAAGTATCAAAAAGTACAGTTTTATCTTTATATGCTACTGTAATAAATGAATCATGATAAATTCCAGCATAATTGATTGCTTTTTTAGAAGTAGTTACAACTTCACCTTCACTATTTAAAACAGAATATTTTTTATTCTTATAGATAACAGGTAAATCATACATATAAATTTTTACCTTTTTACTATCTTTATATAATTCCTTCCCTTGTTGATCATAAATTGTATACTTGCCTTTAGCATCTTTAGCAACAATCATATTTTCAACAACGGATAATGTTGTTCCTTTTTTATATTTAATTAATTTTTTACCATCTGTTGAAATGTATTCATATTTTTTATCATGAACAACCACGTATCCTTCATTTTCTACCTTTTTATAAGAAGAATAAATAAACTTTGTTTTTAAATCTCCTTCTAATGTACATAAAGCATATTTATTATTTTTTTCAACAAATAATGTTTGTGTTATTGATTTACTTGAACAACCTGTTATTGTAAGCATCATGATAAGCATGCATGCTAGAAACTTTTTTTTCATAACGATGACCTCCTTGGTATGTTTATTATAACATAATAATGAGTTTATGAAATATTTATTAATTGTTCATGAACTATAAAAAAGGATTCAAAACGAATCCTTTTTTTCTAATACATATTTAATCATTTCTTGAATTTCTTTTTCATTTTTTGCTCTTAATAAATAAACCTGATTTCCCATTGCCGCTGCTAATGCATCAGGTACAATTTCATGAGAAATAAGTTGATCTTTAAATTTCATACGTATTTGTTGACTATGATGTTTATATTTTAAACCATCTCTTCTTCCAGCATATCCAATACAATATTGTTGTTTAGGTTCAATAAAACAACGATCATAAATCAACATATCCGCAAAGATATCATAGACATTTGCGTTATATGAATAATTCATCATATCTGGAATATAGGCTCCAGGTGCTCTCATATTGACTTCTAAACCAACAAGATCTCCTTTTTTTCCTAAACCCGCTTTATCTCTACCTAATCTAAAGAATTCAAAATGGAAGAATTTTTGTTTAGCGTCAAATGCTTTAACAACACGACTTCCTACTTCTTTAATATCACTACCTTCAACAATTTGTCCATAAAAAGCAGTATCTCCACCTTCATTGACCGTATCCATAATAGATTCCATCATCACATGACTTGAACAAATCAAAATATTTCCTTGACTATCAGTAATACCATCAAAAGTTTCTACAAGACCATCAATATATTCTTCTGCAATAAAGCTAATATTTCGATCCCAATTCTTTAAAAATTCCTTAACTTGTTTGTTATTTTTTAATTTATATGTAAAAGAAGCACCCACACCATTATCTGGTTTTACAACAATTGGAAAACCAACTTCTTTACAAAAATCTAAAAGTTCTTGATCATCTTTAAATACTTTATATCTTGCTGTTGGAACATTTGCTTTCTTATAAACATCTTTCATTTTTGATTTAAATTTCATCACTTCTAATTTTTTTGGTCTCAACCCATGATGAATATTAAAATCTTCTCTTAACTGAGCTTCTAATTCAAGCCAAAATTCATTTTGTGATTCAATATAATCAATTCGTCCATATTTCCCAATAAAAAATCCCATTGCACGATAAACTTCATCATAATTTTGAAGATTATTTACACGATAATATTCTACTAAGCTTTCCTTTGTTTCATTTACTAAATCATCATAAGGTGCATCTCCAACCCCTAAAACTGTAACACCTCTTTCTCTAAGTGATTTACAAAAATTCCAATAATATGTTGGAAAATTTGGTGAAATAAAGACTAAATTCATATTTCGATTTCCCCCTTTATAAAATATGTCCTAAAAAATAGGGTAATTGTTTACGCCACCAAGGCCAATCATGGTTGACATCGCTTCCCCAAAAGTCACACCATGCATTGACACTTAAACGATCAAATGTTTCTTTCATTAATCCTGTTGATTTAACCATTTCATCTTCCCATGCACCTTGTCCACAACAAAGAATAATATGTCTTTGATTGTATAAATCAACATAAGGATGATTTCTTGACATCCCATTTAAGTACTTTAAAGGACTATTATTATAAATATTTTCATCAACATATTGTCCAAAGAAAAGATCAGTATCATAATATCCACTTAAAGCAACACAACCCATAAATAAATCAGGTCTTCGAAGCATCATATTTGTTGCATGTGTTGCTCCTAAAGAACATCCTGTCGTATAAATCATCTTTCCTGTACCATTAATTTCTTTTATTCTAGGCACTATTTCATCACAAATATAGTAATAAAATTGTTCTAATAAATAACTACGACGTGCTTTGTCTCCCATTTCATCAGAATAACTTTCTTCATCAATGCTTCCGACACAAAACAATTGTACATAACCATTTTCTATTTTATCTTTGATCACATCGACCATTCCAAAATTTTCATAATCTTGAGGATGACCATCTTGTGCTGGAAATACAAGAAGTGGCACACCACTATGTCCATAAACGATAAAATCCATATTTCTATCTAAACATTGACTGTATTCACTATAGTATCTTTTTTCCATAAAAATACCTCCTACTACTTTTATTGTAGCACAAAGTATTCCCTATTTAAAAACCAAATATTTTTAATCTTAGTTTTTGATTCATCATCAATGATAAAGTTAATTTAACTGTTTCTCTTCCTAATTTTGCTTCTTGACAATCCTTCATAACTATTTCTAATAATTTCATTAAAATAAAATATTCTTTTGAATAATGAATCTTTAATTCACTAACAAATGATTCAAAAGGATAAAGTTGGTAGTCTTTTTCCATTAATAAAATTATTCTTTCTACTTCTAAAAGAGATTGATTAAATGATAGTTTTTCTTTTAAATCATCATATACTTCTTTCAAATTATTGAAATATTTCATTAACCCCGCTGGTATTTTTTCTATTTTATCTTTATAAACTAAAACATCTGTAATATTTAAATCTAAATAATCTTCACTTTCAGTAAAAGGTATATAGGCTATTTGTTCTTTTAAATAATTACGATCAACTTCTTTAGAGATAGTAGCCCATTCTTCATCAAAATCTTTTTGATAAAAATCACACAATAATAATAAAGGTAATACAATTGATTTTAATTCGATGATTTCTTTTAATAATTGGAAAACAATTTCCTTATGTTCTACTTCTATTTTTTCTAACTGTTGACTAAAAATCAATACTAAAAAGTGTTTTAATAAAGCATATTGATCGTCTTGACATTCCTTTTGATATTGTTTAATTAATTCTTCTATTATTTTTAAAGAATGTTCCATCTCTTGATTTTTATCTTCTAATAATCGAAATGTTTCCTCTTTGCCAAATAAATAAAAATAGACCTCTATTGCTGATAAAAAATCATAATGTTCTTCTAAATAGCACTTATCCCAATTACCTTTATGTAAATACCAAAGGTCTGTTTTATATGCGGAATAATGTTGATCCAAGACCGTATTTAACCAACCTACAGTTTTCATTTGATCAACAATTATCCCATTTTCTACTTTTTTTAAAACAGCTAAAGCATATGTAATTTTATGATAAATACAACTCTTTTCTATTTCACAATTTTCAAAATAACTATAATCAAAATCTTGATAATCTTTAACATCCTTTAAAACAATTATTTCTTGATTTTCAAAAAGAACATTTTCTTTTTTCATGATTCCTGCATAATGCAATATATGTTTATATTTTTCACTATATTCTCTATATATTTGATCCATATTCATTCCCCTTTATTCTATATTCTTATTCTATTCCTAAATAACCTTTTCGTCATTGGACAAATAGTACAAAAAAAGAGAAATATTATATTTCTCCACGACAATCAATTACCATATCATTCCATTTAGCATTTCCATGAGTAGATGCTGAAACTTTTACAAATTTAAAACCACAACTTTCATAAAAAGGAATAAGATGATCTTTACATGTCAAAATAAATCCGTCTACATCATTTTTTCTTTTCTCTACATATTCCTTTACCATTTCTCTAGCATAACCATGTCCTCTATATTCAGGTAAAATGCAGACTGAAAAAATCATTTGATATTTTCCATTTTCTTGATGTAAAAAAGCATTTTCGTACATACTATCTGGTAGATTACATTCATTATTTCTTAGACCACCAATATAACCGATTGCTTGATGATCAATATAAAAAATTTCAAATCCTTCATGATAAACTGTTAATCTTTCTTTTAATGATTGGTAACTTGCTGCCTCTTGTATAGGAAAACAGGTTGTTTCTATATGATAAAGTAATTCTAAATCTTGTATCGTTACTTGTTTTAACATGATTTTCTCCTAAATCATGGCATAAAGACCAACAAAAGGCATGACTAAAATAAGTGCAGGAACAAGATTCATCGCTCTTACATCTAATATTTTAGAAACAGTTAACCCTGTAATCATTGTAATGACACCACCACAAGCCTTAAAATCAGCAATCATTGTTGCACTTACAAATGGTAAGATTGCTTTTGCTAGAAAGAAACATGCAAGTAAAATAAGTAATTGTGGAACACATATTAAACTTTGTGCGTAACCTAAAGCAGCTCCAAATAAAACAGCTGTAAAAAAATCTAAAACCGATTTAGAAATTAAAACAGATGCATCACCTGACATTCCTTCTGTAAGAGCTCCAAATAATCCCATTCCAGACATTGAAAACATCAAAACAACTAATAAATAAAGATGCATATATTCTTCTTGATTACCTTCTATATGAAATGGTAGTTTATCTAATAAAAATGCAAAGATATCATGAACATGATCATATAAATGACAAAGTTCTCCAATAACAAAACCTAAAATAATAGCCATAATAACCATAGGCAATGTTTTTACATTTAAAATAGAAATAATCCCAATCGTAACTGAACAAATCCCAAATACTTTTGGAAGTTCTTCAATAAGATGTTTTGGTAATATTTTTTTAATAAATCCTCCGATAAATGTACCAATAAAGACAGCACATACATTTGTTAGAACGCCAACTGGCATAAAATCACCACCTTCTGTCCTATTATAACAAAACATAAATGAGTTGCACATAGAAAATTATGTACACCAACATATAAAAAAATTGTTAGATCTATATAAGATTTAACAACATGTAAAACAATTCTTTAATTTTATAAGTATTTAATATACCCCATATAATCAAATAAAAGGAAATACAAATGATCGTAAAACCTACTAATCTACCAATTTGAAAATAATACCAAAAACCAAAAACAATACATGCTATTAATAATATTATAAATCCACATTTCTTTTTGTACTTCTTTATATAATCATTTACTATTGGTAAATGATAGATATTTATTAATAAAGCAAAAATGACTAACCCATTAAACATACAATTTATAAAATTATCCGTTCTAATAATAGAAGTAGACAATATCAAACAACATAGAACAATCATTGTAATCTTAAATAAACTATTATTTAAGATTACATCAATCTTCACTTTTACATGATTTTTCATATAACACTTTCCTTTTTATTTTGATAGTGTCAAAAATCTATATTAAATAGCGTAAATACACTACCTTCCAATTTATCTACATAAACAATAAAATGATTACTAAGATATACTTTTAAGCGTCAACCAAAATCTAACGAAAGGATATTTCATCATGCAAAGTATAACACATTTAATTGATTCTATTGAATCTTTTTCTAAACAAAATTTTAAATTCTCTCAATATTTTCAACCTTTGAACCTCTTAAACAGGATCCCTGACTCTATTTCTGATCATTTGAACGATATTCAATAGGTGTCTTATATTCTAGTGAACCATGAATTCTAATATTGTTATACCAATTTACATAATCAAACAATTCTCTTTCTAATTCTTCAAAATCATTAAATATTCTATTAAATGCAAATTCTGTTTTTATTATCTTATAGGTTGCTTCTGCTACTGCATGATCATATGGACATCCTTTAGCGCTAAGTGACCTATCTATTTTAAAAGTATCTAGTACTTCATCTATAATATTATTTTTAAATTCATTTCCTCTGTCTGTATGAAATATTTCAATTTTATTTAAATCATATTTTATTGTAGTTATTGCTTTTCTAACCAAATCAGCATCCTTATGTTTTCCTGCTGCATAGCCTACAATTTCCCTGTTATATAGATCTAACATTAAACATATGTAGTTCCATTTTCCTGCAACATTGACATAAGTTAAATCACTTACAATTACTTTCATTCTTTCTTCTTGATTGAAATTTCGTTTTAACTTGTTATCTATTTTATCGTTATTGCATGTCTGTTTATGCACTTTATATTGTTTGACTGTGTACGTATTTTCCTTCATGATACGTCTAATTCGTCGCTTACTGGCTATAATACCTTTTTTCTTTAATTCAACTTTGATTTTTCTAAATCCATAGTTATTACGACTATTTTTAAATATTTCTTTAATATGTTGTGTTAGTTTTTCTTCTTCTGCGTTATATTTTTTTGCAGGTTTATTTTTAGCGTAATATAAAGATGATCTTGAAATATTGAGTAATTTACACATCGCGCTGATTGGATATTTATACGAATTGGATAAAATAACATTTATTTTCGTCCCATAATCAGCGCTGCTTGCTTTAAAATATCATTTTCCTTTTTTAATCGTTGATTTTCTTTACGAAGCTTGATTAATTCATTTTCTTCAGGAGTTCTGTTATCTTCTGCTTTAAATGAACCTGAATTATTGTATTTATTGATCCATGATGATAAAGCTGATGGTGTTAACTCATACTCTCTTACAAGTTCAGCCCTTGGTTTTCCACTATTATACAATTCAACAATTTTCTTTTTAAATTCATCAGTGTAATTTCTTCTTTCTCTTGCCATTTTGGTTACCTCATTTCATTTTTATTTATTATAAACAGTTCTCTTTAGAATTGTACAATAAAGTGTAACCTATCCACCTGTAAAGATGATTACTTATGTTAAAAGGTATAAATGCATTGACTGTAATGCTTCTTTTTCTGATGTAAATCCTATTGCTTATGGTGATTGGTCTTTTACTAGAACAGCTATCTTTTCTATTCTAAACAGGTTAAAACCTTATAATGCTACTTATGCTTCCATTGCTAGAATGTTTGGTGTTTCTTCTACCAGAATCATGGAAATATTTGATACTTTTGTCAGAATTAAAAGACATAGCCTTCCTAGAGTTCTATTGATTGATGAATTTCATTTCTCTAGAAACTCCAAATATAAATATCCTGCTATCCTTATGAACTTTGAAAACAATTTGATTATTGATATCGTTGAATCCAGAACACATGATATCATGTCCGACTATCTATTTAAGATTGATTTGGACGAAAGAAAAAAGGTCGAATACATATGCACTGATATGAGCTTTATATTCAAACCCTTACTAAAGACATATTTTCCAAATTCGACCTTGCTTGTTGACCATTTTCACGTTACCAGACTAATAAATGATCAACTCAATCATACTCGAAAAAGAATTATGCGTAAATATGCTAAAAATAAAAAATCCAGAGAATACAGATTATTGAAACATCGTTACAAGATACTGTTAAAATCCAAAAATAACATAGACAATGAAACGTTCAAGTATGATAAGATAATGGAATGTCATGTAACTGAAAACATGATACTTGAAACTTTACTAAGCTTTGATGGTGAACTTAGACAGGCCTATAATGCCAAAGAAGAATATTTGATATTCGATCAAGTTTCAAAAGAAGAAGTCAATAATTCTAATAAAAGAAAGGAACTCAATGCAGTAATTAAAAAATTCAAACATACACATGTGGAAGAAAGTATAAGTGTTGCGGTGACGCTTGAACATTGGAAAGAAGAAATACTCAACTCTTTTACATGGATAAATGACAGACGTATATCTAATGGACCATGTGAAGGTAAAAACAATTATGTAAAGAAGATCTTATCCAATGCAAATGGTATGTCCAATTTTCAACGTGCAAGAAACAGAATCCTATATTCTCAAAATAAATATGAAACTTACACAATGAATGAACATACAGACAGAATAAAACGTATAGGAAATCCTAGAGGAACCTACAAAAAATAAAATAAAAATAGAAAACAAATAAAAGGAGGAACACCAGGACCAGACATCATCCTAATTTTCCTCTTAAAAAAGCACTGAATATTTTAGAGGGGATACTGATTTCACATCAATATCCCCCTTAATAATTTAGAGCGAATTTCGCTAAAGCACTCGATTATTTAGAGCGCCGAAAAAGATAAGAGAAACCTCTTATCCTAACTTTACTGGATATAATTTAAATAATCCCTCACCAATAAAATCATTGATATCAAAATAGCCACAAAAATAATAGAAAGATTTATTTCACTAAAATGATAGTTAATTTCTATTGATGCAAACAGCCTTTAAACAACATCCCATTAACTTGTACCTTTTAACAATTGTTTAAAAAAGGCACCTTCATCTACTAATTGTTGATAACTTCCTGCTTCTTTTAAAGAACCATCTTTTAAAACGAGAATTTCATCAAATTTACTTAAGAGTTCCTTATCTAATTTATGAGTAATCATAAAGCATGTTTTATCTATATTTAAAAGAATACTTTCAATTTCTTTTGCAGTTGTATGATCTAAATTAGATGTAGGTTCATCATAAATCAACAAATCTGCATCTTTAAGTAAAGCTCTAGCAATACTGATTCTTTGTTTTTCACCACCTGAAATATTATTTCCATTTTCATTAATAACTGTATTTAAATCCTCAGGTAAGGCATTGACAAAATCTTTTAAGCCTGCTTTTTCTATGACTTCTGTGATTTGATTATCTGAATACTCTTTAAAGTATGTGATATTATTTTTTAAAGTATCATTTAATATTGGCGCATTTTGATGAACGATTGATATATGTTGATAAATATTTTCAATATTTATTGTGTTGATATCTATATCATTAATATATAAAGTCCCTTTACTTACTTCATAATTGTTTAAAAGTAACTTGATGATCGTTGATTTACCAGAACCGCTGTTTCCAACAAGAACGTATTTTTTATTTTTATAAAAAACATGATTAAAATCATGAATAATTTCTTTACTTTGATCATAACTAAATGAAACATCTTTAAATGAGATATTTTCTATAGAATCAATTGAATTTATTCGATGTTCGTGGCTATTTTCAAAATATGTTTCTATTTTATTTTCAATTGGTTTTATACTTTTTAATAAAGGAATTTCATTTGATAATCTTCCTAAAGGATTAGCAATATTATTGACTAATTGTGTAATTGCCAGCATTTCACCTATAGTAATCCTATTTATAATTACAAAATAGAGAGAAATAAGTGTTGTCATTACACTTACTCCTAAAGAAGATAATGTTGAAAAACCTGAAATAATTCCTTCATCGTAGCGATAATTTTGCATACTTGTTTCATATTCATTTTCTACATAATCAAATTGATGAATGACATGATGTGTAATTTGAAAACATTTGATAAGTTCAAAAGAATTGAAGAAATCTTTGATTTTGATATTTAATTGACTATATTTTTGCGTTGAAATCATTTGTTTTTTAGATAAAACTTTTCCAAATAAAACAGGAGCAAATATGGCAATAACATTGATCACAATAACAATAATAGCTAAAGAAAATTGAAATGAAAAAACAGCTACTAAACAAATAATAAATTGTGAGAGATCTGCACTAATCGTTAATAAATTATCAAAATAGTTTCTTTCAATAATTTTTAAATCATTATTAAAAATACTTAAATAGGCTGATGAGTTTTCTTGATTGAACTCTTTGACTGTTTTAAAAAAGATTCCTTTAAATAAATCATGATTCAATGAAAACATCACATTTTTTAAATATTTAGCTCTAAAAAAACCTCTTAAAACATAGATTAAAAAATTAATGATAATAAACAAAACTGCTAAGATCATAACATGATAAAATTGGATGATATTTTTATCAACAGATGTATCTACCATTTTTTGAACAATGCTTGCTAAAAAAACAGACATGATTCCTGCTGTTGAAAATAAAAGAACACATATCATAAAATAAAATTTATTTCTTTTTAAATATTTTTTCATATTCATCTCACCCTTTTATCTATTGTAACATTTTTCATAAATAAAAAGCTATTGGTTGTCCAATAACTTAAAGTATCTTTTTAAAATACAAAACATCATCCATCGGATTATGATAATACGCCTCACGTTCAACAAATCCTACCTTTTTATAAAGATGAATTGCTGATTGTAAAGGAATAATCGTATCCAACACCATTTCCTTATATCCTGCTTTTTTAGCATACTCTAAAATTTCTAAAACAAGCTTTTTACCTAATTTATTTTCTCTATATTTTGGTTTTACATACAAGCGTTTCATTTCACAGCGACTCTTTGAATGGCGATGATAGGCAACCATTCCTATCACCTTTTTCTTTTCTACAGCCACTAAAAGTTCTCCTTCAGGAGCTATATATTTTTTTGCTGGATTTTATAATTCCTCATCAATATTTTGAAAAGATAAATCACGTCCCAAACGCTTTGTATATTCTATAATTAATTCTTTTACTTGATCTAAATAATCAACACCATTACATATTTCCATAAAATCCTCTGATTTCAAACTAATTTTTTTCATATATATTTTCTATTATCTTTGTATCATCCCATATTTTTGAACTTTCAAAAGTGATTACTCTTTCTTTTCCCTTTAATATAAAAAGATGTTTTTGAATATCTACAAGGTCTTTATTTTGATAAAGGAAAACAATAACTTCCCCATAACATTTCTTTTTATCATTTTTTGTTTTCTTAATGCATTCATTTAATTGTTGTAAAGAAATATCAGTTATACGATCGATATCAAAATTATTATACTCTTGATATTGAGTACTTCCTTTTGCTTTTATTTCATCATAATAAGCATCTTTAAATTCATTTTTCTTAAAAATGAAAACACTTTGTTTACTTGCAGGTAAACATTTAATTTTTTGAACTTTTAATGATAGATCAATTGGTTCTTTTGAAATGTTTTTTTAAATCAAAATAACTTGATCATCTATTTTCTTTGTTTCAAATGAATATAGTTTATTTTGTTGATGACATCTTGTAAAAAGTGTTATCAAAATAATGAATGCACACATTTTTATAATCAATTTTTTCATAACTTTTCTTCCTTTTTATATAATCTACGTCGAAGTAAAACTTCTAAAATAAGATCAATAAATACTGTTACAAGATATATTGAATAATAATTCCAATATTTATCTTTTACTCTATTCATTTCATGAATTGGATTTTGTATAAAAGCTAATGCAATCAACAGTATTCCTAAAACATTAGAAATTCTAATAATGATCAATCCATAGTTATTTTCCTTATTTAGCAATTGTATAATTTGTCCTACAATACGTATAAGAAAAATAATTTCTATCGCTATCCAATAAAACATAAAATTTCATTCTTCCCTTTACATACAGGCAAGAGAAAGCCAAATCAATGAAAGACAAAATACAACTACTGCTATTAAAAATAAAGTAACCCATAAAGCATATTTTCCAATATTTCTTTTCATATTTTTCTCCTTATTATAATCTTTAAAAGATTTTATTATATATTTACTTACTTTTCAACAATACAATGGTTATTAAAATATTATTTTTCTATCAAAAAGTTTATTGCTTCTTTGGCGTTTGAAATAGGATAATAGGGTGTGCTTCTCTTTGTATTATCTTTATATTCTATTTCTAAACCTTTTTTATTTCCTTTTTTTGGTAAACTTCGATAATAATATCCTGAATAATCTTTTGCATTTTGATCATTAAACTCTAAAAACACTCCTTTTGCATAATAAAATACATAGCCTTCAAATTCTGGAGATACATATCGAAACCCCTCTAATTGTCCATCTTTTAAAAAACGTACTGCTACAAATTCTTGACAAGCTTTTTTATTGTCATCTTTTGATAAAAATATGTGATATTCAAAATAATCACCTAAACTACTTCTGCCTCCTATCAATCGATGATCTCCCATATATTTTTTAACATCTTCTTCTGTAAAATTGCTATTCAAATCCATAAACATTTTTTGATAAGGGCTATATTTTATGATTGTTTTAGTATCATCTAATAAAATATCTTTATTAGATTTTACACTACATCCACCTAATATTACTCCCATAACAAACAGAAATAAAACCATTTTTGCTTTCATTTTATTTCACCCTTCCTTGTTAAAACCACTCAAATATTTAATTATTAATTAAATACGTACGATATTTTAAATATAAAACCATATTAATAATCAAACCAACGCACATAAAAGTTATGGCACTTGAATAATGAAACATTGTCATAATTGAAAAATGATACATAACCAAATCAATTACAAGTAATCCAAATAAAAGAAAAGTATTTCTTTTAAGATCAATACATTCTTTAGAAACAACCTTTTTAATCATCATAAAAAAATAAACAAATATTATAAAATAAAACAAATAATGTATGACAACTGATAAATTATAAAGCAAGCCTACTTCCCCATAAATGGGATTTCCATCCGTTCCTATTGTAATCCAATGGGTAGAAATGTAATTATCAAAGTATTTAAACGCTAATAAACCTATTATTTCAAAAACATAGCTTAAATAAATAAGACAAACATCATATTGTTTCTTCATTTTCTTTTCCTCCATCCATAATATTATGAATCAAGGAAGCGCTTTCCTTACTTTCATTATACGTCTTTCTACCATTTTGTCAATTATACTTTTATTATAATAGTATCTTGTTTATAATAATTCGTGTGTTATAATCAATTTGGGTGATAAAAGATGGCAAAATCTAACAGTTTCTTTAATATTGATATGCTTGTTTTAAGTTTGTTGAAAGTAAAGGATTGTTACGGATATGAATTAGTAAAATTAATTAAAGCAATTTCCAATGGCTCATTAGATATTAAAGAAGGTACTCTTTATCCTGTTGTACATAATTTATTAAAAAAAGAATATATTTCAAGTCGAGATGAAATCGTTAATAAAAAAATCAGAGTTTATTATCATATTGAGCCAATTGGAAAAGAATATTTAGAACAAACAATTATTGAATTTAGAAAGAATATGCAAGGTGTATTTGAAATCATTGCATATGGTGAAGGCAAAAAAGATGAGTAACGATATAAAAAAATATATAAAATACGTTAAAAAAATTATTTCAATCCATTCAAAAGATAAAAAAGAATTTATACAGTTATTAACACAAAAAATCATTGAATTTTCTAATGAACATGACTCCTGTAGTTATCAAGATATCGTAGATGAATTTGGGAGTCCTAATGAAGTTGCTGGTTCTTATATTGAAACTTTAAATAGTGACGAAATTATAAAGAAACTTAATAAAAAGAAAATTATAAATATTTTTATTTCTGTCATAATTATTTTATGCATAAGTGTTTGGGGATTTGAAAGATATCGAATCAATCAATTGATTGATGAAGCAAAACATACAAAGATGAAAACATATACAGCTGAAGAATATAAAGAAAAAATAGCAAAAGAAAAACAAGAAAAATAAGTATTTAAATTAGGAGTAAAAAATGAATAAAGAAATCAAAAAATATATAAAATATGTTAAAAAAATTATTCCTTTTTATTCTAAAGATAAAAAAGAATTTCTAAAGTTACTAACACAAAAAATCATTGAATTTTCAAATACTCATCCTAATTTTACTTATCAAAATATCATAGATGAATTTGGGAGTCCTAATGAAGTTGCTGGATCATATATTGAAAGTTTAGAAAACGATGACATAATAAAGCAACTTAATAAAAAATATATTTTTAAAACATTAGTAACCATTATTATATTTATATCTATTGGTATTTGGTGTTTAGAAATTTATCATTTCAACAAACTCTACCAAGATGCAAGAGATAGTATTCATGGATATTGGGTAGAAGAAATCACTGAAGATAGTCGTACTGAAAATGAATAAGGCTCCTTTTAGAGCCTTATTTTTTATTCAACATTCTTTAATGCTTCATCCATTGGAATTTTCTTGATTTTTCTCATTTGAATCATCATAACAAATAAGTAAGAAATAACAGTCATGATAAACATCTTGATATAAACACTACCTTCTACATAGAAAGGTAACCATCCTGCATATTCTTCAAAAACTATTTTGAAAGCATAAGATAAGATCCATGTTGTTATTCCAAAAGAAAGTAATGTTGAAATCAAAATAACAATTGTTGTGGCATGAATATACATCTTTTGTATTTCTTTTGATGTATAACCAAGAATTTTAACCATGGAGATCGATACTTTATTATTTTCAATAATCATCTTTGTAAGAAGATAAATAAGCATAATAAACATCACAATTGCAAATCCTTCAACTAAATAGAACATTTCTCCCATTGAAACATTTAATTGTCTTGATACTTTTGTTAAATCATCTTGAGTAATGGTTGAAGCGATATAGTCATCTTTTAAATCTGTTATTTTTCTATTTGAAAAATAACCATTGAAGTATCCATCTTGACAGTTGAAGACTTCATTAAAATAAGATTTAGACATATAAAGTGCCATACTACCAGGTGCATCATAAATGCCTTTAATTTCAAAAGTATAACGTAAATCTTTATAGCTTTCTTTTAAAGAAATACGATCGCCTTTTTTTAAATTATATTTATCAGCAACATCTTTTGAAATATAAACACCTTTTTTGGGTAATGATTTTATATGAATATATTGACTATTATTTTGTAAACCATAAAGGCTAATATCTTCTTCTATTGTACTTTCTGGAAGTGTTTTTAATGAGTAAAGAGAAAAAGCTTCTGCCCCTGTGGTTTTAGTTTTATAGTTATCATACATTTCATCATATTGATCATCAATCAAACTTAAGAAACTATCCCTAAATTCTTGAGGAATCGTTTGGAAAGCTTGTTCAATGGCTGTGGTATCAATTGATTCTGGAGTATTTAAAATATATTGATATTTAGCAGTCATATTATTAACAACAACATCTTGATAATGATCGAGAACAGGATGCATATCCATTCCAAACATTAATAAGATAATTGCAAATAAAACACCGACAAATAATGTAACATACCCTGATAAGTTATTTAAAATAACACTTAATCTAAATTGAGAAAAGAAACCTAAACGATGTAAGACGAGTGTTTTCTTATTCTTTTTAGCTTTTTTAATATCTCTTTTCATAAATTTAAGAGGTGATAATTTTAAAGATTTCATTAAAATACCATAGTTAATTAAAACCATCATAATAAATGGAATGATCGTTGTCTTAATAAACGCATCTCCAGACCAAATAGTAACATAAGTTGGTAAACTATAACTTCCATAATACATACCGGCCATGACATCTTTAAAATATGTATAACCTAAAATATTTCCGACAATACAAGCCCCTAAAGAAACAAGAATAGGTAATGTCATGTATTGAACTAACATTTCTTTTTTTGTATATCCCATAGCGCGAAGAGTTCCAATCATTGGTGCTTCGCTTTCAATGGTATTTTTAGTAGTGATTGCAAAGACAAAAGCAAGGATTCCAATAATGATATAAAGTAAAACTGTCATCATTGCTTCATCTCCACCCATATCATCACCTGTAAAATGGATGGCTTGGTTGGCGTATTGAGGAATATAATCATCAATTCCTGAAACGTTTTTAACAAGTACGTTTAAAAAATCATTGCTGGCATTAACTTCATTATCAACCTTTTCATTATATGTCCACGCATAGTTATAGTAGATTTTAGCATCTTTAAAGCTTTCAAACCCTTCATCAGAAACAATACCCACACCAAATTTAATAGCATCAAACATTAAATCACTGTTTTTTGAAAAGAGAGCACTATAATCTGATAAAGCCACAAGTCCAGTAATTTTTAACTTCTTTTTACCTACTTTGATGGTTTGGCCTACTTGATAATTATTATTATCGGCATACATACGATCAATCGCTATTTCATTTTTACTTTGAGGAAGTTTTCCGTCCATAATACATACTTGATTGACTTTGTTTCTTGGTTTAAAGAGACGAATTGTACTTGATGATCCTACTTCTTCTTCAATGTAATTAAGATTATAGATTGTAACATCTTCTTTTTCTAAAGCCTTTTTATTTTCTTTTGAAAGAGAATCATTTAAACGAAAATGTCCATCTTCAATATTGTATTTATCAAAACTGTCATTATAAGCTTTGATCATTGAGCCATCAGCTACTAAAAATCCTGAAATAAGACCAATAGATCCTGCCATAAACAAAAATATAATTAAATATTTTGCAATTTCATCTTTTAAAATATATGGTAATCTTTTAAATAATGGATTCTTCATTTTACCAATTCAAATCCTTTGCTGGAATTTTATGCGTATTTTTAATATTTTCACGAATACGTCCATCATGCAAATAAATCACACGATCAGCCATGTCTTTAATCGCATCATTATGCGTTACAATAATAATTGTATTACCATATTTTTTATTAACATCTTCAATCAATTGTAAAATATCTTTTGATGTATGATAATCTAAAGCTCCTGTTGGTTCATCACAAAGTAATAAATCTGGATTTTTGATGATTGCACGTCCTATTGATGTTCTTTGTTGTTGACCACCAGATAATTGATTTGGTTGTTTATAACGATGTTCTTTTAACCCAAGTGTTTGTAAGAGTTCTTCTTTATTTAATGGATTTTTACTTAAATATTTTCCTACATCAATATTTTGTTCAACATTTAAATGTGAAATCAAATTATACATTTGAAAAACATATCCCAAATGATTACGACGATAATTTGTTAGATCTTTTTCTTTTAATGTTGAAATTGTTTTTCCTTGAATCGTAATTGTCCCACTATCTGGTTGATCAATTCCTCCAATAATATTTAGAAGTGTTGATTTACCAGAACCTGAAGGCCCAAGTAAAACACAAATTTCACCTTTTTCTATTTCAAAATCAATACCTTTTAAAACTTCTGTCTTATATTCATCTTCACCAAAGCTTTTTTTAAGATCCTTGATTGATAAAAACATAATATTCCCTCCCATAGTTAGCCTTACCTAACCGCATATAGAATACTATCACTTTTCTCTTTTTTCAAGTATCTCAAAGAAAAAAAACGGATTTCTCCGTTTTTATAACTCAATATGTTTCATAATAGCTTTAGCAATACCATCATTATTATTTGTATCTGTAATTTCATTAGCTACTGCTTTTAATTCATCTGAAGCATTTCCCATAGCCACACCTAAGCCAACATATTCCACCATTGATTTATCATTTTGAGCATCCCCAAAAGCCATCATTTCTTCTTTTTTATAACCCATAGGAATTAAAACACTATCTAAAGCTTTGGCTTTATCAACACCTTTTGCAGTAAATTCAAAATAGAAATCAGATGTAAACATACAATTTAGACGATCTTTGAAGGGTTCCATCATTTCCTTATAATGTGCTTGTAAATAGTCTGGATCACCAAATGTAAGAATTTTATTGATTTCAAAATCAACAAAGGCTACTAAATCTCTTTTTTCACATAAGATGTAGTTATTTCCTCTTGATTCATATTGCATAACATTAAATGATTTTCCTTTATATGTAATTGTATTATCAAAAACATCATTAACATACATATATTCATCTTTATCAAACATTGGTCTTGCTTTAAAATTCTTTAGATGTTCTAAGATTGCTTTACTATCTTCTACAGAAATTGCATGGTTATAAAGTGTTTCATGACTTTGACAATCAACTACTTTTGAACCATTGAAACATACAAACAAACCATGATGATTTTCCATATCTAATTCTTCAGCAAGTTTTAATAAACCACTTGTTGGTCTTCCTGAAGCTAAAACCAAACGTACCCCTTTATCTTGTGCTTTTAATAAGGTTTCTTTAGTAAGAGGAGTAATGACTTTTTCATCATTGACTAAAGTCCCATCAATATCCATAATTATTACTTTAATTGCCATAATCTATCTCCTTTTCTATTAGTATAATAAAGCGCTTTTACAACTTCAACATACTTTCATAAAAAGAAAAAGAAACAGAAAATATCTGTTTCTAATGTAATAATGAACGTGTTGAACCTGAAGCAATTAAGAATGTACTTCCATTATGAAGCATGGCGAGCATTTGTGGTGTAAGTAAACCTAATGCTCCTAAAACAATAAAGGATGTATTTAAACCAACAATCAAACGATATTGACTATGAATACGTTTAAATAAGCCTTCTGAAATCATTCTTAAAGCAACAATATCATTTAACGAATTTGATACAAGTGTAATATCTGCAAGTTCACGCGCAATATCTGAGCTATCTTGAAGTGAAATCGAAACATCTGCCATGGATAAGGCTGGTGTATCATTAATACCATCTCCTACCATCACAACGGTATTTCCTTCTTTTTTTAAACTTTCAATATAACTTGCTTTATCTTCTGGTAAAACTCCTGCTCTAAAATCATCTAAATTTAATTGTTTCGCAATTGCTTTTGCACAATTAGGACTATCCCCTGTAAGCATAATGACTTTATCAAAACCAATATCACGAAGTTCTTGAACAACTTCTTTAGCTTCTGGTTTTAAAGGATCATAAATACTAATAATACCTGCAAGCTTTTTAGCAATGGCTAGATAAATAAGTGAACTTGAGCCTTTACTTTCAAGTGAAGAAATCAAATCTTTAATTTCTTGTGTCATTTCTACACCTTCATCTTCAAAGACAAAATGACTGCTTCCAATAATAACATCTTCACCATTTAAGCTTGTCGAAATACCATGAGCAATCACATATTTTACTTCCGCATGTTCTTCACGATGTTTTAAGTTTTCAACTTCTGCTTGATGAACGATGGCATTAGCCACACTATGTGGGAAATGTTCTTCTAGACAAGCCGCAATTTTTAAAACTTCTTCTCTTGTATAATCTTGTAAAGGAACGACATCTAGTACAACAGGTTTGGCATGTGTTAAAGTTCCTGTTTTATCAAAAACAATCACATTTGCATCCTTCATGCTTTCTAAATGTTTTCCACCTTTAACTAAAACATTATGCATTGAAGCTTCTTGCATTGCTGAAATCACTGAAATTGATGTTGATAAACGAATCGCGCAAGAATAATCCACCAATAAAAGAGCAGTAGCTCTTGTGAGATTTCTTGTAAATGCCCAAACACCAAAGAATCCTAAGAAACTATAGGGAACAATGGCATCAGCCATATGTTCTGCTTTTGATTGAATGGATGCTTTTAATGATTCATTGGTATCAATCATATCAATAATTTTAGCAATACGGCTATCATCTTGTAAGTTTCTGACCTTAACAAAAATCTTTCCTTCTTCAATCAATGTTCCTGCATAAACCGTATCATTTAATGTCACACGTTTGCTTAACGGTTCACCTGTAAAGCTTGATTCATTGACCATCGCTTCACCATCAACGATTTCTCCATCAATAGGAACCATACTTCCTGTTTGAACAATAACAACTTGCCCTTGTTTTAAATCAGACATCGCAATTTCTTGTTCTTGTCCATCTTCATAAATCCAAACTTTATCAAACTTACTCATCAAACTATCACCTAATTGTAAAGTAACTTTTTGACGTGTATAGTCTTCTAATAATTCAGATATTTTAAGCATCAACATAATATTGCTTGCTGTATTGAACTCTTTACGCAATAAAGAAACACCAATACTTGTTGCATCTAAAACAGGTACATCAATACGTCTATTTCCAAGTGAAGAAAGTCCTGCTTTAAAATAAGCTAATGCTTTATAAATAGCAATTCCTTTACCAACAACATTTGGTAAAAAGAGCTTAACAGCATATCTTCTAGCAAAAATTTTAATTAATTCATGCTTAAAACTTTGATCAAGTACTTGTAAATTTTGAGAACAATTCTCAGGGATTTCTCTGTTTTGTAAATCACTTAAATCATAATTATTTAAATAATCAAATACTTCATTTTTATAATTTTCATCAAAAACCAATAAAAGACTTCCATTTTTATAATGAGCTTCTACATATCTTACATACTCAAGATTTAAAAAATCGCTTTTTAAAATAGTTGCTTGTCCACTTGTAAAAGCATATTGTCCAAAACGAACACGTAATCTTCCATCAATTTCATGAACTATTTTAAAATTACTCATCATTATTGTGCCTTACTTTTTTCTACAGCTTCAGCATAGACGTCTTGAGCATCTTCTTTAATAGAAGTAACAGTTGCTTCTACGTTATCTTTTACTTGCATTCCACTAGCTAATCCTTTAACAGCTAATTCTCTTGCTTTATTACTTTTAGCGAACTTTGAAGTGACAACAGCAGTTACTGCTCCTCCTACAAATGTCCATAATTCTTTACTTTTGAAAAATTCTTTCATCTTAAAATCCTCCTATCATTTGTCATTATACGACATTTTCTTAAAAAATAAATATTTTTTATCTCATCTTTAAGTTTTTATTATACCTTGTTCTATTTCAATAATTTCATCACATAAAGCAAGAGATGACTTTCGATGACTAACAATAATAATCAATTTTTCATCTTTAATTCGTTTTAAACTTTCTAACAGGGCTGCTTCATTTAAACTATCAATACGACTTGTTGGTTCATCTAATAAAAGAATCGGTGTTTTTCTTAAGAAAGCACGTGCAAGACCAATTCTTTGTTTTTGACCACCCGAAATATTTTCATCATAAATCGTTTGATATCCTTGTGGTAAAGACATAATAAAATCATGAATTTGTGCTTGTTTACAAGCTTCTATTACATCTTCTTGACTATAAGCAGGATTTAATAAAGTAATATTATGATATAACGTATCTTTAAATAAAAATGTTTCTTGATCAACATAGCTGATATTTTCTTTTAAAGTGTGGCTATTGATATTTTCAATGGATTCATGATCAAATAAAATCTCACCTTCACCTTGATAAATACGCATTAATAATTTCAATAATGTTGATTTACCACATCCACTTTTACCAAGAAGACCATAGGTTTTACCAAATTCAAATGTATAATTGATTTGATGTAAAATTTCAGTAGACGTATTTGGATAATGAAATGAAAGATTTTTTATTTCAATTGGTAAATTTAAAATTGTATTTTTATTTGTAATTTCTTTAAGTAATGGTTCTTCATCTAATAGATTTAAAATGCGTCTTGCACAAGGGAATACTTGATTGAGATTGTTGGCTAGATTTGCTAGAGCAATCGTTGGGCCAAAGGATGAAGAAAGTGCCATCATTGGAATCAACAATTCCTTAGAAACATGATTCTTGATCAATAAAATAGAAATAACAATCGATAAAATAATCAGCCCATCTGAAAGTATTTGTTGAAAACTTTGATGCTTGGTTAATTTTTGATGTGTTTGGGTTAAATTATTTTGATGATCCATCATCTGTTCAAAGCGTTTTTCTTGTTGACTAAATTGTAAAATTTCTCTTTTACCTAAAACTGTCTCTAAAACAAAAGTATTAAAATTAGCAAGTAAAAAACGATAATTACTTCCCTCTTTTTGGCTCACTTTATAAGTAATATATGGAATCAATATACCCATGATACCATAACAAATAAAAGCAAGTATCCCAAAAACAAAATGATAAGAACCTATAAAACAAATCATAATTATACTATAAATAAAGGCAATCATCACTGGCGAAATAGTATGAGCAAAGAAAACTTCTAAGAGTTCAACATCACTTGTCAACATTGCAATAATATTTCCTTTATCTTTATTTTCTAATTTAGCTGGTGCCAATTCTCTTAATTTTTCAAAGACTAAATGACGAATATGAGCCAATACTTTAAAGGCAATATAATGATTACATGCTTGTTCTATGTATCGTAAGATTCCTCTTGAAAATGCACAAAGAATAATTAATTTAACAGCAAGTGAAAAGGAAATTACTTTACAAAAAGCAAGAATGATAAAAACGGTAATAAAGGTTGCTGTTAAATGCCCTAACACACCTAAAATAATTGCCAATAACATAATCATTAAAAAAGGACGTACTAATTTTAATAAAGAAATAATTAATTTTATCTTATCTTTCATTTTCAATAATCCTTTCTAAATTCTTTTGATTTTCCACAAGCTCTCTAAATAAATTAGCTTGATTGAATAATTCATCATAACTTCCTTGTTGAATCAATCTTCCCTCTTTCATCACAAAAGTAAGTTGACTTTCTTTACAATGAGCCATGCGATGTGTAATAAAAATAACAATTTTATCTTTAGCTAAACGTTTCATAATTTTTAAAATAATCTCTTCACTTTCACGATCAACATTATTCGTTGCTTCATCAAAAATACAAACATCACTTTCACGCAATAACGCTCTTGCAAGAGCTAATCTTTGTCTTTGTCCACCTGATATATTTTTAGCTCCTTCATTGAGTTGAAACTTTAATCCTCCTTGATTTTCAAAGACCTCAAATAGTTTTACTTCTTTTAAAACAGCCATCATTTTTTCTTCATCAATACATCCTGACATTGCAAGATGATCAAAGACTGTCCCTTTTAAAATATATGTTTCATCTTTGATCAACGTTATTTTTTGATAAAGTGTCATTGTTTCTGATATTGTTTCTTGATTATAAAGAATTTTACCTTTTTGAATTGGATATAAATTCATTAGCAGTGAAGCAATTGTACTTTTCCCCGAACCTGATTCTCCTACAATCGTTAAAAATGTTCCTTTGGATAAAGAAAATGAAACATCTTTTAAAATAATTTTTTCATCATAGCCAAAAGTTACATGTTCAAAAAATAAAGTTGAAATCGATTCCTGATAACTTTCTTGAATATCATCCAAGCTATCCAATAGTTTAAAAATTTTATCTGCTGCCGCGTTTCCATTTTGTCCAATATGAAAATAACTTCCTAACATTCTTAAAGGTAAAAAGAATTCAATAGAAATCATTACAATAAAAACAAACATCATAAAAGTAATATGTTGATTTAAATATTCTTGTAAACCCAAAACAACTCCTAAACCAAAACCACCATAAGCCACTATATCCATCACACTAATCGAATTCAGTTGCATAATTAAAACACGCATGGTTTTCTTTCTAAAGTCTTCTGCTTCCCTATCCATTTTATCTTGATAATATAAATCACTTTGATAATATTTTAAAGTTGTAAGTCCTTGTAAATTTTCTAAAAAAGAATCCGCTAATCCTGTATAACTATTCCAATACTTCGCTAATAACCTTTTAGCTATTTTTTGTACAACAACAATAGAAACAGGAATAAGTGGTACACATAAAAGCAAGATAAGCGCTACTTTTAAAGACATAAAACCAACAACGATAAATAAAGTAAGTGGTGCCAACATGGCATAAAAGAATTGTGGTATATATTTAGAAAAATAAATTTCTAATTGATCAATACCTTCACTTGTAAGTTGAGTAAGCGTCGATTCTTTAAAAACTGTTGTTTGTTTTTGATGATATATCTTATCAAAAACACTTTTTCTTAACTTTGTCTTAATCATTTCACTTAAAGATAATGCTTGTTTATTTTGTGTTGTTTGTAAAAAACATTTTAAAGCAAACAAACAAATCACACTTAATAAATAAAAAACAAGTGAAAAAGATTGTTTTAAATAAAGACAAGATAAAACATAACTATGTAAAAATGTCAGTAGAATATGGCAAATTAAAACCAACCATTGAATCAAGACTAACCCATAAACATTTTTCATTTCCGCTTTAAAAGTTTTTAATAATCTTTTATTAAACATTTTTTCTTCTCCTTTCTTTAAGTGAAAGCCATCCATGTTTGATTGTTAGAAGTGGATGGTAAAAAAGCATATACTTTCCAGAAAAGCGCATCACTTTTTTAACTTGGCTTCGATATTCTTTTTGATAACAATGAACTTGACATCCACTACAAAAAGTTTTAGTTTCCATAAAAGGACATTTATCAATACGCAAATAAGCGTACTTATAAAGATCTTCACACATCTTACTTTCTTGAGGATGTTTTCTTTGATAAATATCAATCATTACCTTTAATATTCTTTTTTCATTTTCTCTTTTTTGATCTATTTTATTCATTAATAATCTCTACTTTCTTTAACATAATAAAATGATGAATACTCATTACCATCAGTAAACATATCTTTCCAATCCATACAGGTGTAATCATTACAGCAATCAAAAAAATAAGTGTTACTGTAAATAATGACTGATTCCTTTTCTTTCTCGTTGTCTTTCTTTCAATGACCATTTCATTGATATATTTTTGATAAAGTTTTGTTTGAATTAAATATTCATGAAATCTATCTGAACTTTTTGAAAATAAAAAAGCACTTAAAAGTAAAAATGGGGTCGTTGGCAATATTGGTAAAACCACACCAATCGCTCCTAAAATAAATGATATAATTCCAAATATAATAAATAATATTTTCATGTTTCCTCCTGTAGTTAGTTATATCTAACTATTATTATCATATCTGTTTAAAATAAAAAAACAAGCATTTGATTTGTTTCATTCATGAAACAAAATGCTGTTTTTTCCGTGTTTTATAATACTTTTTCGTGTTTCATCAATGAAACAGTATTTTTAAAAGGGCAAGATTTTCTGGCATATGTCCTTTTAATAAATTAACCTTTAATTTAACCGTAAGAGATGTTTGCATCAATCTTTCTTCTTTTGTATAAAAGAAATTTAAATCTGTAATAGGTATATAGAAACAATCATTTTTTTCAAAACAATCATATTCCTTATCCTGAATAAAATATTTCATCGATTTTAATTTAGAAGAAATCGTAATTCTTTCTTTTAATAATTCTTTTTTCATTTCAATTGGTTGAAACACAAGAAATCCTTGATGTTGTTCTATTAAAAGATAGGCTGGATGTTCAAAGCCTCGATTAGCCATTGAATGAACATTTGCATCTTTATAATGAAATAATGTAAAAGAAAAATTATATTTACCTGGTTCTAAATGATGTTCCAAATAATGTCCTGAAAATTCTACAAGGTCTCCTAGTTGATCAAAAACTTTATTAAAATGAATACGACTACAAATGCGTTCAATGGTTTCATCATTAAGTGTCGTATAGAGTTTGATAGCTTCTTGACGAGCCTCTTCTTCATTTAGGTGACTTGTTTCTTGTAGCCAATAGGTTAGATTCTTTATTTTTTCTTGAATTTTTTCAATATATTCTTGTCCTTTTTTTGAAAGCTGACATTTACCTTTATCTAAAGTTAATCCTTGTTCATAAAAAGTATTGATCATTCTTGACATTGTTGCTTTTGAAACATTCATTTTTTTAGCTAGTAATGTGACTGTTATTTTTTTATTTTCATTCATTAATAATAAGCTTTTTATTTTTTCTGTTGTCATTTTAATCCCTCATATTGTAAATTAGCACAAGCTAACTAATATGTCAATGTTAATGATATTAACATTTAAAGCTCTTACATTTTTGGGAATTTGTTAATGGAATTCAAAGTGATATCTAAATGCTTTATCTTTTTTATCATTCATTCTATGATATACCTGCATTAAGAAAGAGGGAATAAAATATGAGTATCAATGAAATCAATGAACAAGCAAAACAATCTTTAAGAAAATATTTTAAGGACAGTCAAGACATCCAACATGATGATGACACTAAAAAACAATTAACAATTGAAGAAATGTATCAATCAGTTGATGATGAAATCAAAGAACAAGAAAAGAAATTAGAAGAATTACATCAAATGCGTCATGCATTACAACATAACGCTAAAGAAGCTTATGAAGCGGTTTATGGGAAAACTGATGAAGCAGCAGAAGTAAAACATACGACTGTCGAAGAAATGGAAAAAGAACTTCATGAAAATGCTGAACATCAAATGGAATATGTCAATGAATTAAAAAATAAATCTTTAAAAAAATAGGTCAACTCGACCTATTTTTCATTTATATATTCATCTTCACTTTGACGATCATCAACATATGAAGCAACTACAATTTTCGTTTCTAGATTCTTTTTATAATCATACGAAAAGACACCTGCATATAAAATATCAAATAAATATTTTAAAGAGGTTGTTGAAGCAAAATCACCTATTTTAATATGTAACATTTCTCTTGAAGAAAGATACAAATGAACATCCGCCAATCTTGAAATAGAATTTTCTGCCATACAAGTAATTGAAATAAATGGAATATTTCTTTTATGATAAATTTCCGCAACTTCCACCATTTCTCTTGTTTGTCCTGAATAAGAAATAATGATTGCACAATGACTCTCATCGGCAAGACAGGCACTTCTTTTTTGACCCGTTACTTGATCAATGACTTGAACATCTTTACCAATATACATCATTAATGTTTTAAAATGTTTCGCTAGTAAAACATGATTGAGAACACCATAAACATCAATAACTTGTGCTTTTTGTAATAAGCGAACCGCTTCTTGTAGATCATCATGATGATTAAGTTGCTGTGTATCTTGAATGGTTTCTTTTTCTAATAAAGCAAGATTTTTTGTAATTGTCATCAAATCATCACTCAATAAAAAAGGAATAGAAGCATCAACATCAGTTTCTTCCAACATATAAGCAAGTTCTTTTAAATAAGCACTTTTAAATTCATTAAAGCCACTATAGCCTAACTTCTTAGCAATTCTTACAAGCAAAGGTGCACTTGTAAAAGTATTTCTAGCGATTTCATTAGCCGACATTTTTTCAATATTCATCCCTTGATCAATAATATAATCAACAATTTCTCTTTCTGTTTTTGAAAAATGCGTATTTTCTATTTGATTGACAATAAGCATAAAAATCTCCTTTCTATAATTCTATTGTTTCTAAATCATTAGGAACATAAATCTTCCCACTAAAATAAGCTTTTCCTTCTTTTGTATAAAGTTCTTTACGATTTTCAATATTTTGATCTTCGCTGTGATATAAAACCACATTTTTTACTTTTAATTTTTCAGCAAGCTGACACGCATCTTTAACTGTTGAATGATGTTTTTCATAAGGATGAAAAATATCTGCTTGATCATATAAACAAAAAGCTTCATGTAATAAATAATCACTCTTTAAAGCATATTTTTCATTTTCTTCGTTATAAGGTTCATCCCCACAACATGTTAATTTTCTTTCTTGATCAAGTTCCATCATAAAACCAAATTGTTTAGCTTTCGTTGAATGAATATCAAAGAAAGTGACTTTTTTACCAATGATTTCTTTTGTTTCTCCATCATTTACAGCAACTAAATGTAAACGATCATTGATATACTTTGTTTGTTTACTTTGTAAAAGCATCTTACAAATTGTCTCTAACATCTCAATGACTTCCTCATGACCATAAATATAAGCTTCTCCCTCATATTTTCCAGCTGCCATATTTTGACAAATCAGTCTTATCATCCAAATCATTCCAAGTAAATGATCAATATGTTTATGTGTGACAAAAATATGTTTTACATCTTTCCAATTGATTCCTACTTTTTCAAGTTGATTTAAAACTGTATTACCCCCACCAGCATCAACCATAAAATAATCATTTTCATTTTCAAAAATATAACAAGTATTATAGCACTTTGTTACTAGGGCATTCCCTGTTCCAAGCATTGTTAGTTTCAAATTTAATCCCCCTCATCCTCTTTTATTTTAGCGAAAGTCTTTTCCTTTGTAAAATAAAAAAATAGAGACTAAGCTCTATTTTCATTAAAGATTTTACCAAATACAAAACGTACGATTGGTCCTGCAAAACATAATTGTAAGAAAAATGCCATAGGGAAATTCATAACTGTTGTTTGTAACCAAACTGCAATCATTTGACTTCCAGCATTTTTAAATAAAAGTGTTGCTGCAAATGACATACATGGACACATTAAAATAATAGATACCACTGAAATCGCAATTACTAAATGAAATGGATGATCATTTTCTAAATCAACAATTTGAAATGCTTTCTTTTTAGCTAAATGTCCAATAATGAAAAAATCTAAAATAAAAGCAACGGGTCCCATAATCACTAATTCATGAAAAGCATCTAAGAATACTTGATTTGTCATACCTCCTACATTTAAGGCAATGTTATAACAAATCATAAAATAAACCATCATGAAAACCATCATAATTGTAAAAATAATTTCTTGAAATTTTGTTTTTGGCATAAAAAAACCTCCTTATGATAATGAATTGTGTTGTTCGTTATCACTCAAGGAGTGTGCGTTTCCAATATAAACCAAATATTTAGGCCGAGTGTTATTTTATTAAATAATGTTAACTAAGTCAACTATTATTTAAAAAAAGATTGACTAGAGCAACGAGTATGTCTATAATCAATTCATAGTCGTTTAGTATGATTAAGGAGACTTTTATGTTAAATCAATTTTCAAGAACTCAATTATTATATGGAAAAGAAGCCATGGAAAAACTTAAAAACAGCTGTGTGGCCATCTTTGGTCTAGGTGGTGTCGGCGGTTATGTAGGCGAAGCGCTTGCAAGAAGTGGAATTGGCTCTTTTGATTTAATTGATGATGATAAAATTTGTCTAACAAATCTCAATCGTCAAATCATCGCTACATTTGATACAGTTGGTCAATATAAAACAGATGTCATGAAAGAAAGAATGTTAAAAATCAACCCAAAAGTCAACATTCAAACACATCAATGTTTCTTTTTACCAGAAAATGCATCTGATTTTTCATTTGAAGATTATGATTATATTATAGATGCAGTTGATACAGCTTCTGCAAAAATCGAACTTGTTTTAAAAGCACAAGAATATAATATTCCTATTATTTCAAGTGTGGGAGCTGGAAATAAAGTTGATCCTACCCAATTTAAAATCACAGATATTTATAAAACAAAAGTATGTCCTCTAGCAAAAGTCATGCGTAGAGAGCTCAAAAAAAGACATGTTAAAAAATTAAAAGTTGTTTATTCTGAAGAAAAACCAATTCGCCCAATTGATGATTTATCCATCAGTTGCCGAACACATTGTATATGCCCTCCTGGTACAAAACGTAAATGTACAATTAGAAGAGATATTCCTGGAAGTAATGCCTTTGTTCCTTCCACTGTAGGATTAATTATTGCAAGTGAAGTTGTTAAAGATTTAACAACTATTTAAAATGGAAGATACTTAATCTATCTTCCTTTTCTTTTACGTTTATTTTCATACATCTTATAATCTGCAATCTCGATCATTCTTTGTAAATCAGTACTTTCTGTTCCATAACAAACACCATATGAAAATGCTAAATTTACACTATGATCATCTGCTAATAAAACGATTTGATCTCTTATTTCATTTAATTGATTAATATCATTATTTAATTTTTCCATTGAATCATAATGATGAAAAAAAGCAATAAATTCATCTCCACCCAAGCGGCCTACCAAACATTTTTCTCCCGAAATAGTTTTTAAAACATTTGTCATTTGTTTTAAATAAAGATCTCCACAATAATGTCCATAGACATCATTTACTTGTTTTAAGTCATCTAAATCTATAAATATCAAAGCATATTGAGCTATATTTTTATCTTCTAATAACTTATTGATTTTTATTTTTAAACCATTTCGATTATATATTTGTGTTAATTCATCGACATCTCTTTCTATTTCTATTTTCTTTCTTTTTATATAAGAGGTTGTGATATCTATCATAACGCCTAATGTAATATCTTGATCTTTTCGATCATTTATTTGTATATAACGTTTCATTTGAGGAAGATAATAAATATCTTTTTCAACTTGATGTGTATTTATTTTATTTAAAAAATCAATAAAATCATTAATATCTTCTTTAAATTGTGTGCATTGTTGTGAATTTAAAGAAAATATTTCTTTAAACCCATCTGATAAATACAATGTATTTAATTTTTGATTATATTCATAGAACCCGATAAGTTGATTTGTTTGAGTTAAAATATAATCCATTTTTTTATTATTAACTAATAAGCTTTGTTTCATTTCATTAATATAATGACTTAATTTTTGAAATTCTAAACTATTATTAATCGATACTTCATCATCTAATTGACCTTTAGAAATCTTAGATAATTGATGATTAATTTGATTTATACTATCAATCACATAAACACGAATATACTTAATAATAAGTAATCTAAATAAAATAGATATAATAATTAAACAAACGATCATTTCTAAACAATTTTTAGGTACTTCCTTAAAAAGAACTCTTACAGGAATAATACAATAAATATAATTATTTTTTATTTTCTTTGAAACACAATAGGATAATTGTCCATCAATTTCAGTAAAAAAACCATTTTTTGCTTCTTTAATTTGTGTATCTTTCAATCCAATACTAGAAGCTACATCTCCTATATGATGATGTGTTGTACCAACAATCTTATGATTTTTAGAATTGATTGCATAATATTGTGCTTCATTATTTACTCTAAATAATTTAAATAAATAAGATAATTGATTCTTTTTAGTTGCTTTAGAGGCATTTTCATGATTCATGCCTACTTGTACAATAAATTCTTTATTCTCACTCCATAAAGCAGAATATTGCATTTTTATATGAGAAGCAGTATTTTCCATAATTTTTTGAGTCAGTTGTAAATTTTGATTAGAAAGTAATGGTTTAAAAAAGCTTAGTTGTTTACCTGAATCAAATGAATAACCATAATATTCAGGATGTGTCCCAGAAATAATAACACCTTGCTTATTAAAAATATGAATTTCATCAACTTCAACATACTGTGCTATTTTCTTTAATTCATCAATATTATATAAAGCATCTGGATTTTCTTGAAGACTATATGCAACAGCTTGAGCATTATCAATACAGGTTTGTCGATATTCTTTCTTTTGTTTATTTAAATCTTTTTGATTTTCATTTAAAATTTGTTCAATATGATAAAAAGTCGTTTGTGCTGTATAATTTGCTTCTTTTTTAGCTGTTATACAGTTAAAAAAAGTAACAATAATCACTAAAAAAAAGATAATAAGTAATGTGATTTTTTTACTTTCCTTTTGAATCAATTCCTTTAAACTTTGCATATTCATGACTTCCTTTAACTATTAAAAAGTATAGCACAACTCATTCTTTTTTACAAAATCAACTCTATAAACAAAAAAGAGAATTGCTTTTACAACTCTCTTTATAATTTTTTTCCATTAGACTTACATACTTTTTGATCCTCATAGAATGAATCTTAAGGAGGAAGTATGTTAAATCAATTTTCAAGAACACAATTATTATATGGAAAAGAAGCCATGGATAAATTAAAAAATAGTCGAGTTGCTATCTTTAGTTTAGGTGGTGTTGGCGGATATGTTGGCGAAGCTTTAGTAAGAAGCAGAATTGGCTCATTTGATCTAATTGACGATGATAAAATCTGTTTAACTAATCCAAATCGTCAAATTATTGCTACTTATGATACTGTTGGAAAATATAAAACTGATGTAATGAAAGATGGAGTATTGTTAAATTAATACTCCATTTTGATTATTATTCATGAATCATCATCTTTATAATTTCTTTATTCGTTTCCCTCATTCCTTCTCTACCTAATCGTCCAACACTTTGAATTGTTGCTTCAACATTTTCCATCACTAGTCCGTCCCCTGATTTAAATTCCTGTCCATTTTTGTACATATGATAACCTAAAATAGCCGCATCAACACTAGAAGCAATTTTTGCTGCACAAGAAGCTTTTGCTCCATCACAAACAATACCTGAAACATTGGCAAGTGTATTAACAATTGTATGAATGACAGCTTGATAATCTTCATCGTATAAATAAGCAATTCCTGCACCAGCTCCAGTAGCGGCACTTACTGCCCCACAGTAAGCTGATAAAGTTCCAATACCACTTTTTTCATGAATCGCCACAAGGTTAGATAGTGCTAACGCTCTAAACATTTTTTCTTTTGAAACCTTTAATTCTTGAGCATAGATAATAACAGGTAAAGAACATGTCATCCCTTGATTACCACTACCCGAATTAATAACAACCGGCAATTCGCAACCATTCATTCTCGCATCACTACCAGCTGCAGCATAAGCCTTCGCTTTATTTTTTACATCATTGCCAAAAGATTTTAAAAGAACTTTTCCAATATTAGCTCCATAATTATCATTTAAACCTGCACAAGCTATCGCATAATTATAATCTATTTGTCTTTCTAAAATATCTTGAATATCTGTCAATTCGACAGTCTTTATAAAATCATAAATATCTTTTATATCTAACAATGAACGATCTGCTTTTTCTTTTTTTACAACACTTTTTTCTTCTTGAAGGATTTGTCCATTTTTTTCTATACAAACAACATGCATATGAGAATCACTTATTCTCACTTTTACATACTCTTTTTTATTCCAAACCGTTATTATGTAATCAAATACTTTTGAACTATCCAAAAAATGTTCTTCAAAATCTACTTTTTCTATATATTGATCAATTTCTTTCTTTGTTTTTTCATCAATTTGACTTAATACCTCTAAATATTTATCATCATTGCCTCCTATGATTCCAGCACAAACAGCTGCTTTAATTCCTTTTAAATGATGTGTATGAGGAACAATGACACTCTTTACATTTTTTATAATACTTCCACTTGCTTCTACAACAATTTTTGTAGGTAGATGATTTAACACTTTTCTAGCAATACTTGCTCCATACGCTAATGAAATCGGTTCTGTACATCCCATAGCAGGTATTAATTCTTCTTTCAATATTTCGACATATGTTTGATATTTTTGCTCTGTCTTTTTCATATGAATACTCCTTGATTAATTGATAACTCTAGTTTAATATGAATATGTTATCAAGTAAATTAAACGTTTTTAATAAAGCTGTTTAATTTTTTTAATACTAGGAGACTCTTATGGAAATACAAGAACTTATTTCATTTACAACTATTGTTCAACAAGGAAGTTTTTCAAAAGCTTCTAAAAAATTAGATTATTGTCAAGGATCTATCACCATTCATATCAAAAATCTTGAAAGAGAACTTGGTGTACAATTATTTGATCGCTTAGGTAAAAAAGTAACTCTTACAAATCATGGTAAAACATTTTATCAGCACTGTTTGAAGATACTTGATGATATTTCATGTGCGAAAGAAGCCATCAATCCTTCATTAGAACTTAATGGTCATCTTACAATTGGAACTATTGATTCATTATGTTCTTCCATAGTTCCTCAGCTTATTTGTAAATATCATCAATACCATCCTCATGTATCCGTTTCAATTACAACAGATACAATCGAAGGTCTATTAAAAATGCTTAAAAATAATGATATTGATTTTGCATATTTAGTTGATAAACAACTTTTAGATACAGATTGGCTAAAAATATATCAATCTAAAGAAGAAGTTACTTTTGTAGCATCATGTCATCACCCAATCTGTAAAATCAAACAGCCAACAATTCAAGATATCCTAACTTATCCCATTATTTTAACAGAAAAAAATGCCAGTTATCGTCGCCTTCTCGAAGAAAAGCTTCATGAAGACAATTTAGAAATTAAGCCTTTTATCCAATCTAAAAATACAGATTTACTTTTAGAACTATTGAAACTTGATCAATATATCAGTTTTTTACCAAAATATATTTTAGAAAATGATTTAAAAAATAAAACAATCACTCAAATCAATCTTCCTGATTACCAAATTGATGTCTATCGTCAACTTCTTTGTCATAAAGATAAGTGGCTTTCTCATGAAATGAAAGCATTCTTTCAATTAATAAAAGAAAAATATTAAAAAAGAATTGCATTTTGCAATTCTTTTATAATTCTTCTCCATTAGACTTACATACTTTTTGATACCAGTAGAAAGAGTCTTTACGTGCACGATGTAAATCACCATTGCCATCATCATCCATATCAACATAGATAAATCCATAACGTTTTCTCATTTCACCAGTTCCTGCTGAAACCACATCAATACATCCCCAAGGCATATATCCCATTAAATCAACACCATCTTCATCAACTGCTTTTTTCATTTCAATGATATGTTGTTTCATATAATCAATACGATAAGGATCATGAATTGAACCATCTTCTTCCACTGTATCGATAGCTCCTAAACCATTTTCAACGATCCATAGTGGTTTATGATAACGATCCCATAATTCATTTAATACAATACGAAGACCAACTGGATCAATTTGCCATCCCCAATCATTTGCTTTTAAATAAGGGTTTTTAACAGCGCTTTCTAAGTTAGAAGCTGTTTTTTTAGCATCCGCTTTAACAGTTGCAACACTTGTTGAATAGTAAGAAAATCCAATATAATCTACTGTACCAGCTTTTAATGTTTCTAAATCTCCATCTTCCATTTTTAATTCAATACCAGCATTTTTATATTCAATAAGTTTCCATTCTGGATAGAATCCTTTATTTTGAACATCTGTATAGAATGTACGTAATCTTTTTTCTGTAATACGTTTCCACATATTTTCTGGATTACAATCTTCTGGATAAATTTCTGAATAATTGATCATCATCCCAATTTGAAATTCTGGATTGATTTCATGACCACGAATTACTGTTTTTGCTGCAGCAACAAGCATATGATGAACAGCTTGTGCAACTTTATCTGGTCTAGATAAAGCTTCTGTAATTCCTAAGTTTGTGTAATCTTTACAGAAATTGATTTCATTAAATGTTAACCAATATTTAACTTTATTTTTATAACGATTGAAAATTGTTTCTACATAATTCATATAGAAATCAATTGTTTTTCTATTATACCAACCATCATATTCTGTTGCTAGATGAAGTGGTAAATCAAAATGGACAATTGTTACTTGTGGTTCAATACCATATTTTAACATTTCATCAAAAACATCATCATAGAATTGTAATCCTTCTTCATTAGGTTCTTTTTCATCCCCATTTGGGAAAATTCTTGTCCAGTTAATAGACATACGGAATGATTTAAATCCCATTTGGGCAAATAATGCAATATCTTCTTTATAATGATGATAGAAATCAGTTGCCACATGGCTTGGATAATATGTATCTTCATCCACATATGGTACAGCACCATCAGGTACTTCAGTTCCACGACGATCAATAAATTTTGTTGATCCATCAGCAAGTTTTAATGCCATACGTCTAGGAATATTATTTCTTCCGTCTCCTCCAGTAATCACATCTTGAATAGCTAATCCTTTGCCACCACTTATATATCCACCTTCATATTGGTTTGCAGCTGTTGCTCCTCCCCAAAAAAATCCTTCTTTAAATCCCATTGATACTTCCTCCTTGTTTTCTTATAATATTATATTCATTTTTATGTATTCGGTTTCATTTTTTCACTTTATGAAAATCTCATTTTCATAATAATACAGAATTCGTTATAATAAATATATATTCGGAGGGATAATATGAAATTACATCAATTACGTTATTTTCAATGTCTATCTCATTATTTACATTATCGTAAAGCAAGTGAAGCTCTTTATATTTCGCAACCTACACTTTCATTTGCAATCAAAGAATTAGAAAAAGAACTAGTTGTTGCTTTATTTAAAAAAGAAGGAAGAACTATTCAACTTTCTCAAGAAGGAAAAATATTCTTAGATTATGTATCAAAAAGTTTACAAATTTTAGATGAAGGAATTCATGCTATTCAACCAAAAAAAGATATTAAAATTTCATCTATTCCTACTGTCATTAATAGTTTTCTTGTACCTTTTATCATTCATTTACAAAAAGAACAACCTCAAATCAACATACAATTTCGTAGTGAAAAGACAGAAACAATTACTCAAAAAATATTAGAAAATCAAAGACAATCATTTACAATATATTCCTCTTATTAAAAGAAAACTTGTCATTGTACTTTCAAAAGAAAATCCTTTATCAAAAAAAGAAAAAGTAGAATTAAAAGATCTATTAGATTATCCTTTCTATACTTATCAAAAAAATATGACACTTTATAGTACAATTAAAGATTTATTTATAAGTCAACATTTACCCTTTAAACCTACTAACTATTTTGATGATGAAAATTCGATGATTGGTTTAGTAAATGCTAATTTAGCTGTTTCTATTATGGAAGATAATGATACGCTTCTTTCTTATCAAAATATTATAAAAAAAGAAATTTCTCTTCCTTATAAAGAAAGAGAAATCTATATTGTATATGATCCTTTAAATATTTCTAAATTATCTTTAGATATTATTCAAGAAATGTTAAATTTTAAAAATGTTTGATAAATTTTATCTATCAAACCATAGAAATTATGATATTGTTTATAATTATCTTTTTATTTTAAAATTCTTATATAAAAGTGAGAATTTTTTATGGAAAGAAGTCAAATAATTGATATAAAACAATTTAATACATTTTATGATATTAACTATCATTCAATTTGGTTAAATTAAACATATCAAGAAAAATACACTCATTATTGAAGAAAAACAAAAAAATGAAAATATATTTTTCTTACTTCAAGGTATTGCTTATAATTATTGCCTTTTTGAAAATGATAGTAAAAGAATACTCAATATTGAAAATCAAGAACATTTTTTAAACGAAGACGCTATCTATCAAGAATACGCTTCTTCAAATATTAAAGTCTTAAAAAATTCTACTATTTTAGTAATTCCTATTTCTATCATTAAAGAGTTAATCCATGATAATTTTCTATTTTCACAAAAAATACAATCATCGTTAGCTTCTAAATATACAGAAAATCAAAATCTTTTAAAATTTAATTCTTATCAAAATAGTCAAGCGCGTTTAACTATATATCTTTGTTATTTAGCTCATAAACTTGGTATGCCTTATCAAGATGACATTGAAATTCCTTTTGATTTTTCAGTTGTTTTTCTTTCTCAATTAATTGGTGCAAAAAGAGAAACAACTTCTAGAATTTTAAATCAACTTATTGATCAAGATTTTATTTACTATCATCAAAAACATTTAGTCATTAAAAATTTAAATTTATTTAACCGTTTAAAAAGTATCGCTTTTTCGTGATACTTTTTTAAAACTCTAAATTTAAAATATCTTTGATATGTTCAACCGTCATTTCTTTTCCAGTCCATAATTTAAAAGATTCTGCTCCTTGATAAAGCATCATACCTTCGCCATTAATAGCTTTTTTAACCCCAAATTTTCTAGCAACTCTTAATAATTCAGTTTCTTTAGGAGCATAAACAGTATCTGCTACATAAAAATCTTTTCTTAATGCTTCATGATCTGCTCAATCAAAAACTTTAGCTTTTGATTGAGTATTTTCATTAATATTTTTACAATTAAATAAAGCTTGATTATAAAATTCATCTTTTCTATTAAAAATAGAAATCTCTGCGACACCATCTAAAGCCGCTTGTATTTCAATAGCTGTAACTGCTCCACCAGCCCCAACAATCGTTATTTTTTTACCAATAGGATCAAGATTGCTTTCTTTTAACACTTTTATAAAACCAACGCCATCAGTCGTAGTACCAGTTAAAACACCATCATCATTAATAACAGTATTAACTGCTTGGCCCATCTTAGCAACAGGTGTTAAGTGATCTAAATATTTCGCAATTGTTGTTTTATTAGGCATAGAGACATTCCATCCTCTTACTTTCATCGCCTTTAAACCTTCTACAGTTTTCTCTAAATTTTCATGATCAACTTCAAAACACATATAACAATAATCTAATCCTAACTTAGCAAATACTTCATTATGCATAGTTGGACTTTTAGAATGTCTAATAGGATTAGCAATAAGTCCTATTAATTCTGTATTCCAGTCACTCTTTCAGTAATTTCTGCCATTTTTATTTTCCCCTCTACAATAATTCTTTTTGTTTTAATAAATGAATAATATTTCTTCCCTCTTGTGTTCCTTCAATAATACGTCTAGCTCTTTTACAGTCTCCAATTTCTAAAACATCACCATTTTTATCTTGATAATAATCTTTAAGTTGTAAATAAAGTGGATTATAAGCTTTCATTCCTAAACATACAAAGCCATAATCAAATGGAACTTTTATTTCTTGATTTTCTTTTTCTACAATAAAATAGCTTTCATGTAATTCTTTTAATTTTGTTTGTGTCATTTGTTTTACATGATGTTTTTCCATCATTTCTTTTGTTTGTGATTTTGTAACAGGATCAAGATCTCTTCCAATTTGATTCATCATTTCAATAATAGTAGGTGATGCCCCTCTATTAGCAAAATATTCAGCAACATCTAATCCTACTGCTCCTCCACCAACAATAACAATCTCTTTATTGGTTGTATCATCTGGATAAAGATCTAGATGATTCATAAATTTATCAATACTACTCACCTTATGATTATCTAAATCAATATTTTCCTTTAATCCACTAATTGGTGGAAGGATTGATTTTGAACCAGTTGCAACAACAATATCAAGTTTAAAATTATCAACAAAATCAACGTTTGCTTCTACTCCTTTTAAAATAAATCGTGTAACTTTTCTGCTCTTTTTTCTAAATACTTAGGAAAATGAGCTATTCTTGTTTTTTCAGGTATTTGACTAATTTATCTAGCTAAGCCACCTAAAGTTTTTTCTTTTTCTATTAAAAATGTTGTACATCCTACTTCACTTGCTGTACAAGCTGCTTCAAGTCCTGCTGTTCCCCCACCAATAACTACTACATTCGTTTTCTTATTTACTTTTTGTTTTTTATAAAAATCATCATAGAAAACATCTGGATTAACTGTACAACGGATTGGTCTATTTAATCCAATACGATGCCCTGCACATCCAATATTACAAGAAATACATTGACGAATTTCATCTATTTTTCCTGTTTTGACTTTATGAGACCAACTTGGATTTGCAATTGTTTGACGACCCATTCCAATTAAATCAGTATCTTGGTTTTCAAGAATTTCACAAGCACTTTGAGGATTGTGAATATCTCCTGATGTCATGACTATTTTATCAGGAAAAACTTCTTTAATAGCACGTGCCATATAACGACGCCATCCATCAGGATAATATGAAGCATCTATTTGTTTATGAATTGAATCACTTAATCCTGCAGAAACATCAATCATATCAACTTCTTTTACAAAGTATTTAAGTCATTCAATGCTATCTTCTAATATATTACCACCATCTAAAAATTCATCTGCAGAAATTCTTATAATAACAGGAAAACGTGGACCGACTACTTTTCTTACTTTTTCTACAATGATTTTAGCAAAACGTGCACGATTTTCTATATTTCCACCAAATTCATCCGTTCTATCATTCGTAAGTGGTGATAAAAATTGTGAAATTAGATATGAATGTCCTGCATGTATTTCAATGGCATCAAAACCTATTGTTTGAGCTCTTTTAGCTAAGGTTGCATAATCATCAGCGATACTATAAATTTCCTCAACTGATAATTTTCTTGGAATAGCACCGCATTCTTTATTTGGTAAATTACTTGCAGAAACAGGTTGCATACCAATACGACTTTCCACGGCACTTGCTCCTGCATGATTTAATTGGATAGCAATTTTAGTTCCATATTGATGAATTGTCTCACATAATTTATAAAATCTTGGTATATAATTATCAGCATCTATTCTAAGTTGTGTAGTTCCATTACTTCCCTCTGGATATTTCACACAAGCATTTTCAACAATCAGAAGCCTATAACCTCCTTGAGCTCTTCTTTCATAATAGTCCATATGTAGAAAACTCATTTTTCCATTTTGTTCACCAAAATTAGTTCCCATAGGTGTCATGACTAATCTATTTTCTAATGTTAATCCATTAATTTCTATTGGTTCAAATAAGTTTTTATATTGGTTCATCGATATCTCTCCACATATTATTCAAACAAATGGAAAAATAATAAAAAATAACAAAACCGAGATATATATCACAAAAAAAGAATATGTCCTTAAAACATATTCTTAATACTTAATATCTAACAATTCTTTAAAACAATTTAAATGATAATCTGCAAAAGTGCAATGATAAGCACTTGATAAAGCTGCTACATTCATAGAAGCGCTTTTAGCAGCAAAACATCCTGAAATTGCATCTTCTACAACTAAACATTCTTTATAAGGAATATTAAGCAAGTCTGCAGCCTTCATGAAAACCTCTGGATGTGGTTTTGAATACTGAATAGAATTTCCATCGCTAATTGCATCAAAGAAAGTATCTAAACCTAGTTGTTTTAAAATAAGCATTGTATTTTTACTTGAAGATCCAATAGCAAGTTTTAATCCTTTTTTTCTTAATTGTTCTAGTGTTTCTTTGACTTCTTTAGATAAATCTTTTGTAGACATTTTTAATAAATATTGTTGATAAAGCTTATTTTTTCTATCAGCAAATTGTTCTTTTTCTTTTAATGAATAGTTTTCTTTTGATTTTTCTAAAATAATATCTAAACTTTCCATTCTAGAAACACCTCTTAAACGTTCATTATCTTTTTCATCAAAAGGAATATTTAAATCATCTGCTAAAGATTTCCAAGCTAAATAATGATAATGATCTGTTGAACAAATAACACCATCTAAATCAAAAATAATGGCTTTCATCTTTTTGTATCCCACCTTCCACAATAGACATCAACTGGACTTTTTCCAACAATTTTTTCTTTTCCAAGAAGCTTATCCACTAAAACTTGTAATGTTTGATCATTGTTTGTATAACAATTAATATAAGTTTTTATCATTGGTACATCAAAAAGATGATATGGATTAGCAAGAGAGACAAAAATAGTTGGCACATCTTGCATAAACCATGGCGCATTTGCTGCCATTAATTTTATCCATTCTACTCTTCTTGTCGTTTGATTACTCGCTGTATCATAATTAGCTACATAAATGACTAAATCACATTTTTCTTTGATATCTTTTATACCACCTTCAAATACCTCTTGAAAATCTAAACGTTTTGTATCAAATTCATAAACATTGAATCCTTCTTTTTGTAATAAATTGGTTAGTGATAGTTGTGTTCCTTCTTCTTTAAAACCACCATTATCTTGATCAGTTAGATTATATATTCTAATTTTTTTGTATTTATCACTTGTTAATGGTAAAACACCTTTTTGTTCTTTAACTAAAGTAATAGCTTGTTTAGCGCATTCTTTTGCTAAGCTTTGATGTTCGATACAACCTACAATCTTTTCAGATTCTTCTACCTCACTATGATCAAACAAGCCATTTGCCATCTTTGTACCAATAATTCTTAAAACAGCTTCATCTAATCTTTTTTGAGATAAAAGCCCTTCTTTTAAACCATTTTTTATAAACATGTAGTCTTCATCGATATTTTTATTAAATAAAATCATATCACAACCTCTTTCAATACATAGAGGTAATGCTTTTGATCTAGACATAGCTACATTAAACCCAATCATTGCTGTAGCATCTGTTACAACTAATCCATTAAATCCTAATTTGTTTCTTAATAACACTGTTAAAATCTCTTTTGATAAACTTGCTGGCATATAGTCTTCTTCATTGCATTCAGGATTTATTTCTTTAATATGATGAGGTAATAAGATATGCCCAACCATGATTGAGCCTATTCCATTATTAATAAAATGTTGATATATTTTTCCATAACTATTATTCCACTTATCAACGGTTAAATCATTTACACTACTTAATAGATGCTGATCTCTCATATCCACACCATCTCCTGGGAAGTGTTTAATACAAGGTAAAATATGGTTTTCTTTAAGTGCTTCAATTTGACAATCAGCAAATTTAATAATTGTTTCTTGATTTGAACCATAAGTTCTAATATTTGTAATAGGATTCAAAAAATTATAATCAATATCAACAATAGGAGCAAATGACCAGTTACATCCTACTGCATGTGCCTCTTTACCTGCAATCATTCCTAAATCATAAGCAAATTTTTCTTGATTAGTAGCAGCAACAGACATTTGTCTAGCAAAATATGTACCATCAAGGCAAATGCCATTTCCCCCACTTTCTAAATTAGCAGCCAATAATAATGGTATTTTACTTTGGCTTTGAAGTCTATGATGAATTCTTTTTATCTCTTTTGAAGGAAGTGGGCGATACATCATTGCTCCTGGTTTATATTTTTGAATGAATTCGTCTATTTCTTTTTCATCTTGAACATTACCTATAGGACAAAAGATTTGTCCTATTTTTTCATCTAATGTCATATCACTACATATCTTAGTAACTTTTTGAATTTGTTCATCATTTAAATTAAATGGATTTGTTGATAAATCTATCATATATTTTCTCCATTTCTTTCAATAATTTCTTTATACCAATAAAAAGAATCTTTCTTATAACGTTTACAATCCATAATATCTTGATCTGTGCGATTGACATAAACTAGACCATATCTTTTTGAAAAACCTTGGTGTGAACTAACAACATCAATAAACGACCATGGACAATAACCAAAAACAGGATATCCTTCTTCTTTTGCACGTAATACTTCTTTAATATGGGCTGAAAGATATTCAATACGATAAGTATCATGAACTCTATTATTTTCTAATGCATCACTATAAGCCATACCATTTTCAGTAATAATAATAGGTAAAGCATAACGATTATAAATTTTATAGATAATACTTCTAATTCCTAATGGATCTATTCCATTAGACATCCATTTTGTTTTCTTTAAATGTTCATTAGGACAAACTTCAAACATAGAACTTCTAAAAAATGGCGGTAATTGATAATTAATACGATGTTCTTTGTTTTCTTTTACACAAATAGATGAATAATAGTTTATTCCTATAAAATCTGGTTTAGAAGATTTGAGAATTTCATCATCCCCTTTTTCTTGAACTGGATAACAATCCATATTCTTTAAAATACTTTTTACTCTAAATGAATAACTTCCTTTAACAGACATATCTAAAAGCATATACATCATTAATTCCTCAGCATCCATTGCTGCTAAAACATCTTCAGGAGATGAACTATATGGATAAACATTTTGAACAGCATTTACGACACCAATTTTTGCATTTACATCAATTTCTTTAAGTAATTTCATTACTTTCTTTTCTGCTAATGAAGCATGATATGACATTTGATACATATTTTTTGTTTGTAATACTTTATCATTTTCATGATTTCCATTTAGATCACTTGCTGCCATAGCAATCAATTGTTCATTGATTGTCACCCAATGCTTGATCGTACCTTGCCATTTTTGAAAGCAGATTTTAGCATATTCAACAAAAGCATCGATACATTTTCTACTTTTCCAACCACCAAATTCGTCAACTAATGCTTGAGGCATTTCAAAATGATAAAGTGTTGGAATCGGTTCAATATCGTTTTCTAAACATAATTGAATAATTTGATCATAAAATTCAAGACCCTCTTGATTGACATGATGTCCATCTGGCATAATTCTTGCCCAACAAAAAGAGAAACGATATGCTTTTAATCCCAATTCTTTCATCAAAAGAATATCTTCTTTAAAATGATGATAATGATCACTTGCTACTTTTGTATCAGCAATACCTTCTTTAACATGACGTACATCTGTTGTTGAAAGTCCCTTACCACCTAAATTGTAGCCTCCTTCTACTTGAAAGCCACTGGTTGAAGCACCCCATAAAAATTTATTCATGTTGATCTCCTTTTTCATTCATTAATGCTTGATTATCAAGTGTTTTAAAGAATGGATAATAAATAATAATCGAAATAACAACAGCAACTAATTGGAAAATACCCCAAGATAAACTACCTTGCATAATTCCTGAAATAAGTGGTGGCATTGACCCCAATCCTAAAATTCCAATTGGAGCGGTCACAATTCCAAATTGAATTAATGCATATCCTAAACAAACCAAAACAATTGGACAAAGAATAAAAGGAATAAGCATAATTGGATTTAAAATAACTGGTAATCCAAAAATAACAGGTTCATTAACACTAAAGATTCCACATGGTAATGTTAGTTTTCCAAATGATTTATATTGTTCACTTTTAGCTTTAAAGAACATTAAAATAACAAGACCAATTGTAGCACCTGAACCACCTAAATTAGCTAAATCCCATAATCCAATATTTAATACATGAGGAATTGCTTTCCCTGCAGCCATGGCTGCTGTGTTATCTCCAATATAACTAAGCCAAATTGGAAATAAAATAGGTAATACTGTCATTGATCCATGAATTCCAAAGAACCATAATAATTGTGCAATTAAAATAATAATGATAAATGCTGGTAAATTTCCTGTTAATGATTGAAGTGGTGTTTGAATAATTGTATAAATGCAATCAGTTGCATTTCCATAAGCTGTCATTGCAAATAACGCTCTTAATACTAAAAATACAATGGTAATGATAACTCCTGCTAATAAAGATGATAAAGATTCACTGACCATTTCTGGTACAGAATCAGGTAATTTAATAACAATATTTTTTTCAGTAATTAAAGCTAATAATCTAGAAACCACTAGTCCTGCAAGTAATGCTACGAAAACTCCTTTTGTTCCTAAATAAGCTGTATTAAAGAAACTAATTCCACTATCTGCTAAAGTTGTACTATCTAATGGAATAAGTAACATATAAGCAAATAAAGATAAAAAACCTGATGTTAAAGTATATTTTTTATTTCCAAATACAGTTGCTCCACGATATCCTACTGCAAAAGCCATATAAACAGCTAATAAATTTGTAGTAACATTTTGAACTCCTGTAAATAACTGACCTAACCCTGTTTTAGCAAGTAAATCTGTATAAGGTTGCCATGAAATATTCGTTAAAATTGTAAAAACTGCGCCTAACATGATTATTCCAAGAGTAGACATACATCCACCACTAATTGCATTTAAATATTTGTTTTGTGATAATTTATTAGCAACTGGAACAAGTGTTTTTTCTATAATAGATATTAATTTTTCCATTTCCTATTCTCCTTTATGTATCTGACATTGGCCTTTGTCTACATTGAGTATAACAAGAAAAAGAAAAAAATAAGTCATCAAAAAACCAGTGCTATTTTCAAAAATAAACACTGGTTTTCATAATCTGAAAATTTTATTAATAAGTAAAATAAATACAATAATACATGATGATTATTTCTAGTGTATAAAGTAATGATATGCGAGATTCAGTATTTGTATTATCTTGACTGCATAAAATAACTTCTCGATCAATAAATTCATTTATCATTTTTTGATGTTCATTCATTGTTAAAACAACAAGTTTAACTTTCTTTTCAAGAAGAATTTGTATAACTTCATTATGACGATAAAAATAGCCACCTTCAACACTTAAAATAATAACAGTACTACCTTCTTTTAAAGCATGTGCACTTTCTAACTGTTCTTCATTAGAAATAGCTACAGAAATATACTTATTCATTAAAGCAAAACGATTTTGTACATGTTGAGCTAGTAAAGTTGAAAACTCTAATCCAAGAATTAAAACGTCATCACTATCGTGTATATAAGAACAAATACGATCTAATTGTTCAAAATCAAGATGATCATAAGAAAATTGAATATTATTTATTACACGATTTGTATAATGCTGAAGAATTTCCTTAACATCATTTTTATTTGCTTTTATCACTTTAGGAGAATAATCAGTTTTTGAAATATCCAATGTATTCAAACAGGCGTTTTTAAATTCTTGAAAAGAATGAAATCCAATAAGTTTAACAAAACGTGAAATTGATGCTGGTGAAACATAGCATAAATCTGATATTTCATTAATTGTTTTTTTAGGAATCTCACTATAATGTGTTAAAAGAGCTAGTGCTATATCATAATTTGTATCTTTTTTATATTGACCATTAACATATCTTAATAATATTGATAATACTGAATTTGTATCCATAACTACTCCTCTATATCATATGATGATATTATTTTAACATATTTTTTTATTTTTATAAATTTTCTGCTAATAATTCTACTAAATGAATCGTTCTATACCACCTATTTTAAGTCCTTTTTCACAGCCATTACAATAAACTAATATATTATTTTTATAATGTTTGACCCATTCTTTCATTTTCTTTTCTTGAATATTTTGTGGTAAAAGTTCAATATAGTGTTCTTTTAATCTTTGTATTGTTTGAGGTGCAATTTTGAACAAGTATATCTCCTTCCTTTAAAAAATCATCTTTACTTCGACAACACTTATCAATAATAGCGCCTTGTTCTTGCATATATTTTGTAATTTTATGAATAGCTTGTTCATGATTTTTTCTTACATCATAACCTCCTTCATATTGATTAGCAGCACTTGTTTCACCCCATAAAAAATCTTTATTCATCTTTTAACCTCCTCGTTTTTTTATTTTATATATTATTTTAATATATTAAAAGAGCGGTTATAAACTATGGTATAAGATTTCGGTTTTTATTTAAAATAACAAAAAAAGCGAAATTTAAGTTCGCTTTTAATCCAATTCATTAATAATGAAAGAGTTTCTTTCTGCATCCTTTGCTTCATACATAGACTTATCTCCTAAACGAATTAATTCTGTATAATCTGCATCCTTACCTTTCATAATAGCAATACCTATACTGCAAGATACTGAGATAGTTTGTTGACTATTCTTATCATAAAAACCACTTTTTAATAATTGAAGAAGTCTATTCATCTCTTTTTACCAACAAAACAAAAAAAAATTCATCTCCACCAACACGACCTATTTTACCTTTAAGTTGTTCTTTTAAAACAGCCGATACAAATTGAAGTACCTTATCTCCAACTTGATGTCCAAAATAAGTATTAAAATCTTTAAAATGATCAATATCTAAAAACCCTAAAGTAATTTGTCCATCTTTTTCTGCTTGAGCTTGCAATATTTTTTGTTTTTCTTGATCTCGATTTTTTTCTTTTTCTATGTAATCTAATAATTCATTAATACTTATAGCAAGTTTACTAAATTCATCTTTTTGATTGGTTTCTAATCTAATTGAATAATCTTGTGTACGTTTGATTTGTTCAAAAGCTTGTATTTCTTTTTGAATAGGAAAAGTTATCTGTTGAGCAAAGAAACTTTGAATCAATATTGCTCCTATAACTAATAAAATAAAGACCAATAAATAATATATTCTAAAAGATTGAATACTTTCTTTTTGTCTTGTATCACCTTCTTATCAAGTATAAAGTTTGCTACTTTCTTTTGGGAAGTTAATAAATGTATTGTTTCTAATTTTTGAATAATTGACATGATTTTCACCCCATTTTGGTAATTCTTTGACCTATTTTTAAGTAGATTAGTTCACCTATCATTCCTATACCTATCCCTGATAAAATACCAAATAACATTAAATAGGGTAAATAATAAATAAATACAGAAGAATTAAAGAAACACATAGCAACGAGTAGTTGTCCAATATTATGAAATACACCACCCATAATTGAAATAATAAGATGTGAAAATAGTTTTGTTTTATTAAATATAAACATTATGAATAATGATAAAATACCACCTGCTAAACTATAAAGAAACATATAAAGATTTGTAAAAGCCATAGCTACAATCATAATTCTAAGTAATAAAACAATTAAAACTTCTTTAAAACCAAAACATAAAAGCAACGTAAGGGTAACAACATTAGCAAGACCTATCTTAGCTCCTGGAATTCCTAGATAAAAAGGAAATAGTGTTTCAATATAACTTAAAACAATTGCAATTGCACAAAACAAAGAAAGATAGCATAATTTTCTAATAGACTTTTCCATCTTGTACTTCCTCTTTTCCTTCTTTTATTTCTATTATTAAATGATGTGGTAAACAAACAATTGTTGATCCTTTTTTATCAATTGTTCCTTGTTTAATACATAAATGATCTGGACAAGTAGCTTGTATCATTTTTACTTTTTGATTTTTTATTTGAATTGTATTTTCTTGATCTATTTTTATGATTTGATCTTCATTTAAAGAATAATAACCATATATTTGATTATCTTTTGTTATTTCTATTAATTGACCTTGTTTTCTTGATTTAAAGAAAAACAATCCTCCAATGATTAAAAATAAAATAACAATAACAATCAAATCATTTCTTAATGTTTTATTTTTCATTTTTTCACTCCATGATATAATAAGATAAAGGTGGTCTATATGAAAAAAATACTTATTTCTATCATTATTTTTTCATTTTTATTATGTGGTTGTCAAAAAACAACACCGCTATCTCATAAAGAATTTTGTTTAGATACAATTGTACAAATTACTTTGTATGATTCATCCTCTAAAAATATTTTAAATAACTGTTTCAATTTATGCAAGAAGTATGAACTTGTCTTTTCAGCGAATAATAAAGAAAGTGAACTCTATAAAATCAATCATGCTCATCACAAATTAGATGAACAACCTCTTTCTAAAGAACTTTTTAAAGTCATTAAAGAAGGTCTTTATTATAGTCAACTTTCTCAAGGTGCTTTTGATATAACCATTGGTTCTGTTTCTTCATTATGGAACTTTAAAGAAAATAAACTTCCTGATGATCAACAAATTAAAACTCATTTAAATGATATATCTTATCAAAATATTATATTAGATAATCAAAAAATACGCTTTTTAAATGAACAAACAATGATAGATTTAGGTGCGATAGCTAAAGGATATATCGCTGATCAAATTAAAAGTTATCTATTAAAAAATAAGGTTAACAGTGCTTTAATTAATTTAGGTGGTAATATTTTATGTGTTGGTCAAAAAAATAATAATCCATTTTCTATAGGCATTACTGATCCTCAAAATACAAATCATTCAATACTTAGTTTAAATATTAATAATTTATCGATTGTAACAAGTGGTACGTATCAAAGATATATTGAAATTAATTCAAAAAAATATCATCATATTTTAAATCCCTCAACTGGATATTGTTATGATAATGATTTATCTTCTGTTACTATTGTATCTAAAAGTTCTTTACAAGGAGATGCTTTAAGTACGGTTTGTTTTGCTTTAGGTAAAGAAAAAGGATTAGCATTACTCAATTCAATAAAAAACGTTTCAGGATGTTTTATTGATGATCATAATCAAATAAGCTATAGTAAAAATTTTAAAAAATATCTTTCAAATTAAAAACTCCTTTTGGGAGTTTTTATTCAATAATCTTTCTAGGACATTTTTCTTTACATTTTCCACAATGAATACATTTTGTATAATCGATATGTGCTAAAAAATCATCTACTGTAATTGCTTGAGTTGGACATACCTTTGTACATAGCATGCATCCAAGACATCCTGCTTTACAATTTTTATTAACAATAGCTCCTTTATCATGACTATTGCATCTAACATGACTATTTGCTTCATAAGGTACCATTTCAATAAGATGTTGTGGACAAACATCCATACATTTTTGACATGATTTACATTTATCCTGATCTACTTGAGCAATACCATCAATAATATGAATAGCATCAAAAGCACAAGCTTTAACACAACTTCCATACCCAATACAACCAAAACGACACTTTTTATCACCACTACCAGGAACAATGGCGGCACTTAAACAATCATGAATACCATCATATTGATATTGTGTTTGAATTTGATCACAAGTCCCTTTACATTTTACATAAGCTACTAAATGTACATGGTTTTCTACTTCTAGATGCATGATTTCACCTATTTTTTTAGCAACTTCTTCGCCCCCAACAGGACATTGATTGATGGGTGCTTCTTTTTTAGCAATGGCACAAGCAAGTCCATCACATCCTGGATAGCCACAAGCCCCACAATTATTACCTGGAAGAACTGCCCTTATTTTTTCTTCATTTTCATCTACTTTCACTTCAAATTTTATACTTGCTAGCGAAAGTAAAATTCCAATCAGTAAACCTATTATTCCTACAACAAGAATTGAAATAATCATATGCATTCCTCCTAAATTAATCCTGAAAAGCCAATAAATGCAATTGCCATAAGACCGGCAGTAATTAAAACAATGGGTGAACCTTGAAGTACATGAGGAATATCATTATCAGCAATTCTTTCTCTTATACCAGCTAATATTGTAATAGAAATTGTAAATCCTAAAGCTGTTCCAAATCCAGCAACAACGCTTGTAATAAAATTATAATGATTTTGTACATTTGTTAAAGCAACACCTAAAACTGCACAATTCGTTGTAATCAATGGTAAGTAAACACCTAATGCATTATATAAAGCTGTTGAGTATTTTTTTAAAAACAATTCAACAAGTTGTACTAAAGCAGCAATAATAAGAATAAAAGTTACTGTTTCTAAGTATTCTACATGTAATAAAACAAGTAAACGATATAAAACGTGAGTAACTGCAGAAGCAATCGTAATAACAAAAATAACTGCACCACCCATCGAAAGAGCTGTTTTTGTTTGTTTAGAAACGCCTAAAAATGGACATAATCCTAAAAATTGTGATAAGACAACATTATTAACTAAAGATACACTAATGAGTGTTAGTATAAGTGTTTTCATTTTTCAGGATCCTCCTTTAACAAGGATTTATTAATTTGGCATTGACTACCATGACAATGTAAACAATCCCCTCCACATTTTAAAGATGAATTTTGTACATTTGTTGCACTAGGTAGCTTTAATTTATTTTGAATAGCTGTTAATAAAGCTAAGATAAAGAATGCTCCTGGTGCCATTACAAAAATAGTAATTGGTTCAAAGGAAATAGGTAAAGTCATTGAAAATGCTGTTCCAGAACCTAAAATTTCTCTTACTAAACCTATTGAGGTTAATGCGAGAGTAAAACCTAACCCCATTCCTAATCCATCCATTATAGAAAGAAGCGGATTATTTTTAGAAGCAAAAGCTTCTGCTCTTCCTAAAATAATGCAATTAACAACAATTAAAGGAATATAAATACCTAATGTATCATATAATGAAGGAATATATGCTTGAAGTAGTAATTGAACAACTGTTACAAGTGATGCTACAATCACTATATAAGCAGGTATTCTCATACGACTAGGAATTATTTTTCTAAGTAATGAAATAACAAAATTAGACATAATTAAAACAGTCATAGTTGTAAGTCCCATTCCCATTCCATTCATTGCTGAGGTTGTAACCGCAAGAGTTGGGCACATACCAAGCATTAATACAAAGGTAGGATTTTCTTTAATGATTCCATTATATAAAGGTTTTAAATACTTCTTCATATTTTCATCTTCCTTTCAATAAATCATAAAAATCTAAGGCTCCATTGATTCCATTTGTCATTGCTTTTGAAGTAATTGTCGCTCCTGATAAAGAATCTACTTCATCTTCATTTTGTTTACCATTTTTAACGACTTGGAAATGATCTACTTTTTTCCCTACATACTGATTTCTAAACTCTTCATTTTTAGCATTCATTCCAAGTCCTACTGTTTCATCAATTGATAAAATTTCAACTCCTGTAATTTCTTTTTGAAGGTTGATACCAACAATGATTTCAATATCTCCACCAAAACCATCATGATCAATCACTTGAATAATATAACCGATAGTTTGTTTTTGATGATATGCTTTTAAAGCATTTTCTATTTCAAGACCGTTTTTACCATAATCCCCTTTAAGCTTTTTAGATAATTTTTTGATATCATTTTCTTTATAAGTTTTAAAAGAAGTTGCTTCTTTCATCACTTTTAAATAAGCATCTTGCTTACTTTGTTGTAATTGGTGTTGAATAGGGTTCTTTGTTATTTGATAAACATAACCAAGAAGCCCTCCACAAATAATAGTAATCACACATAAAATTAAAATATCTTTTATTATTTTTTTCATTTGACAACACCACCTTTTAATGTGAGTTTATCAATTAAAGGTACTAATAAATTAGAAAGAATAATGGCATAAGAAACACCTTCTGCACTTGTTCCAAAAAAACGAAATAATCCTGTTAATACACCTAATAAAATACCATAAATAAGTTGTCCTTTTTGATCCATTGGACTTGTTACATAATCAGTAGCCATGAAAAAGGCACCAAAGATCAAACCTCCACCACATAACTCACAAGCTAAATAATAAATATCAAAAGGACATGGTGATAAAATCAATGTAAAAATAGAAAATGTTAAAAGATATGTTAAAGGAATGGTTACTTTAATAACTTTTTTAACAATCAAATACATTGCACCTATTAAAAGTGCAATTGCAGAAGTTTCCCCTATTGTTCCAGCAGTATTTCCAATAAACACCCTTATTAAATCAAAGCTTTCTCCATTTTTTAAAATTGCAAGTGGCGTTGATGAAGTCATCCCGTCAAATGCAAAATTTGTCATTCTTCCAGTAAAGGAAATCAATAAAAAACATCTTGCTGCTAAAGCTGGATTCATAAAATTTTGTCCTAAGCCTCCATAAAATTGTTTAACCACAATAATAGCAAAGAGACCACCAATAACAGGAAGCCATAAAGGAACTGTTGATGGTAAATTTAAAGCAAGAATAAGTCCTGTGACAACTGCTGATAGATCTTTGATGGTAATTGTTTTTTTCATAAAACACTCATATAAATATTCTGCTAAAACACATGTTGTTATCGTTGTTACAATAATCAATAAAGCATTTATTTTAAATTGAATAATTCCAAATAAAGTAGCTGGTATTAAAGCAATAATGACATCTAACATAATAGAAGATGTTGTAACACGATCTTTAATATGCGGTGAAGCAGAAACATGTAGTAATTGATTCATGAATAACACCTACTTTCTTTTATTAATAGAGACTAAATATTTCATCTTCTTAAATGCCTGTGTCATATTTCTTTTTGCTGGACATGTATAGCTACAACAACCACATTCTATGCATTCCATTCCACCATTTAAAATAAAGGCCTCTGTATCATTTTTTGTTGCTATTTGATAAAGTTTTTGAGGGACTAATAAACTCGGACACACGTCTTTACATCGACCACAACGAATACATGCAGAAGGTTCAAAAAGGGATACTTCATCTTGTACAAGTGCAAGTAAAGAACTTGATGTCTTAGTTACAGGTATATCTAAATGAATAAGGGCACTTCCCATCATTGGACCTCCACAAATAAGTTTTTGAACTTCAGATTTGAAACCTCCTAATTGTTCAACGATCCATTTAAAACTCGTTCCTATAGGAACTTCAATATTGCTAGGTGTTATTCCATCACCCGAAATCGTCATTACTTTAGAAATTAAAGGTTGATTATAACGAACCGCTTGATTAATAGCAATCACTGTTGCTACATTATCAACAATACATCCTACATCTAAAGGAAGCATTTTAGAATTTAATGTCTTTCCTGTTAAAACCTTAACAAGCATTCTTTCTCCACCTTGAGGATATTTTGTTTTTAGTTCTTTCACAGCAATTCTTTTTTCATCTTTACACTTTTCTTTTAATAAATGAATAGCCTCTTTTTTATTATCTTCAATGGCAATATAACAAAGAGCTTTTGGAAACATTTCTAATAGAACATGAATTCCTGCTATTAGTTCATCTGTTTTTTCAAGCATCAAACGATAATCACTTGTAAGATAGGGTTCACATTCCGCACCATTAACAATATAATATTGAACTTGATTTGAATCTTTAACAGATAATTTTACATGTGTAGGAAACCCTGCTCCTCCTAGACCAACTATACCTGCTGCCTTAATTCTTTCAATTTTTTCTTCATAAGTTAATTCTTGTTTATTATTATTATTTTCAACTTTTTGATATAATCCATCATTAGCAATAACAATTGATTCTTGAATTTTCCCACTGACATCCATTCTTTCTTCTATTTTTTTTACTACACCTGAAACTGAAGAAATAATAGGACTTGAAACAAAAGCATCACTACAAGCAATAACTTGCCCAACTTTTATCTCATCTTTTACTTTAACAATTGGTTGACAAGGTGCACCAATATGTTGTTTTAAAGGAAATACAACTTCATCACTTGCTTTTATTTTAATAATAGGTAAATCCTTTGTATATTGTTTTTGATCTTTTGGATGTATACCTCCAATAAATGATTTTAAACTCATAACTTCCATCCCCTTTAACCCTATTTTAGTCCTATTATTTTCAAATTGAAAGCGTTTACAACAAGTTAAAAAATTAACTTGTTTTCTTTGAAATATATGAAAATTATGTGATTTTAATCACATTTAAATATAAAAAAAAGATAGCTTTCGCTATCTTAAAAATACTAATTTTGTTCATAAAATTCTTCATCATCTAACATTGCATAACTTACAAGTTGTTGTGCATCTAAATTTACTTTATGCATATTAACTGCTGTAATTTGTCTTCTATTATAAGTTGTGTAATAATAGACTCCTTTTTGACTATTCCAACATGAAGTATAAATTGTAATTTCATATTTACCATCTGCTACTTCACAACATCCTCTTTGTTGTTCAACTGAACCTAAAATATGAAAAAATTGATTAACACTTTCTCTTTCATTATCCCTTGATTGTCCGTTCATTTTAGTAAATGCAACACGTACAAAACGTGACATTGAAGATAAATCACCAGGTAAACCAAGTGCTCCCATACCTCTTGAATATGTTTGTAAATCTAATTCTTTAGAAAAAAGATTTTGCGGTTGTTTTGGAGAAAGCGACATGTAATTATTTAAGTTGAATAATTGTTTATCAAATGAAGGATTATTTGCAAGAACTCCTACAGGATTTTCATAGATTTTTAATCCTTCTTCGACTGATTCAACAGTTATACATCCACTTTGATCTGCAATAATCCAATGTAATGAAGCTACAGGTAATTGTTCATTATAAGGAGTATTCACTAAATTCATTGTTTGAATAAGTTGTTTAGCTTCTTTAAGCGTTGCACATTGACTTAAAACCCAAGGAATGAATTCATATTGAGCAACGTTGACTGCTCCTTCTTTAACCTCTTGATAACAAGCATTTCCGACAAAATTTAATCCTGCCATTCCTAAACCTTTTTCATTAACAGCATCATAGTATAATGGATAATCTTCAACTACATGAGCCATACCAATCATGGCATAATGTTCAATATTTTTTAATCCATGTCTATATTGTAAAGGATAGTTTCTCGGCATAATAGCTATTTTTTCACCATAGGAAAATTCATAATCCAAAGTTCTACCCATATAAAAATCTTTTGTTTGATAAGTTGCTGCTGTACACATATAAAATCTCTCCTTCTTTTCATTGTTTTGCTATTATATAGTATAACCCATTTATTTCATCTTTATGAATTAGAAAAGAAAAACACTCCTAAGAGTGTATTTCGAATATTATTTAACTTCAACAAGTTCTAAATAGCTTGTTGCACCTTTAACTCCTGGTGTTCCACCAGTAACTAAGATTTTTTGACCAGGTTTTACACCATTTTCTCTAGCAATAATACTTGCATAATCAATCATTGAAATACGTGAATTTAATGGTTTACAAGGAACAGCTTTAACACCCCAGTTTAAAGCTAATGCTTTTACTGTTTTTATAGATGGAGTTGCTGCTATAATACGAGATTTTGTACGATAACGCGCCATTTTACGAGCAGTAAATCCTGATTCTGTAAAGGCTATAATCGCTGCTACATTAAATTTATAAGCAATTTCAGCAACTGACATACAAATAGCTTCACTTGTATCATCTGGTGCTGTACGAATAGCTTGTCTTTGTAAGCTTTGATAATCCAAAGTTCCTTCTGTTTTTAAAGCAATTTTAGACATCATCATGACTGCTTCTTGAGGATAAAGACCACTTGCTGATTCTCCAGATAACATGATTGCATCTGTTCCATCATAAATTGCATTAGCAACATCAGATACTTCTGCACGTGTTGGACGTGGATTTTGTTGCATACTTTCTAACATTTGAGTTGCTGTAATAACAATTTTACCACGTTGTTTGCATTTTTTAATAATTGATTTTTGGATAAGTGGTACATCTTCTGCAGGAACTTCAACTCCTAAATCTCCACGAGCAACCATGATACCATCAGCAATATCAAGAATTTCATCTACATTATCAACACCTTCTTGATTTTCAATCTTAGCTAAAATTTGAATATCATTTCTACCATTTTCAATTAATAATTTTTTGATATCAATAATATCTTGTGCTCTACGACAGAATGAAGCAGCTACATAATCAAAAGGTTGACCTGCTCCAAATGTTAAATCTGAAATATCTTTAGGTGATAAATAATCAAATCCTAATTTAATTCCTGGAACATTGATTCCACGTTTATTTTTTACTTCTCCATCATTTGCTGCAACACAAACAATATCAGTTCCTTCAATATGATCAACTAATAATTCTACTTGACCATCGTTTACTAAGATATAACCACCAGGTTTAACATCTTTATATAAATCTTTATAAGTGATTGTAAATCTTTCACTTGTACCTTCGATATCTTCTACACAAATAATAGAAGTTTGCCCTTTTTTAAAAGTAGTTTTACCACCAACAAAATCACCTGTACGAATTTCAGGTCCTTTTGTATCTAATAAAATAGCAACATTTGTAGATAATTCTTTATTAATTTCTAATAATGTAGTAATTTTTTCTGCATGTTCTTCATGTGTTCCATGTGAGAAATTTAATCTCATGACATTCATTCCAGCTTTTACTAATTTTGTAAGCATTTCTTTGCTTTCAGATGCTGGTCCTACAGTACATACAATTTTTGTTTTTGACATAATCTCGTTTTTCTTCATAACTTTTGCCTTCCTTTACTCTCTACAATTTTAAGTATAAACCTATTTTTTTACTTTAACAATGGTCAAAAGTAATGTAAGCACATCCACTTGAAAATATTTACTTTAATGTAAATTTGTTACATCTATTTATATGATTTATCAAAAACAAGAAAATATTTTTCTATTAAAAAAACCTTTTAAAGTAAGCTCTAAAAGGTTTAAATATTATTGGTATTCAAAATAATCTTTACTATGATGTACTGCAATTTCTAGAGGTAAAGTTTCTAATAATTCTGGTAATTTTTCTTCAATGATCACTTCTAAATGATGCCCTGGATCTATTAATAAACAATCATGATCTATCGCATATTTAGCATGGCGATATTTAGTATCACCTGTAATATAACAATCTACTTGATCAGCAAGAATTTCTAAGTCGTCTGCTGCACTTCCCCCGCATATAGCAATTGTATGTATCATTTTATTTGTATTTTTACTATATTTTAAATGTTCTATATGAAAAATGTCTTTTACTTTTTCAATGAAATCTTTTCCATTTATAGCTTCATTTAAAATAGCTTTCTTTCCAACTTCATAATGATCATAACAAGTAACATCATGAACACCTAACTTTTGAATCAACCAATCATTCATTGAAATACCATTTTGTCCTCGATCTAAACATGTGTGTAAACTATAAACAACAATATCATGTTTCATGGCTGTTGAAATAAATTTTCCTTGATGTAAAGAATTATCTAAATTTTTAATCTTTTCTAATAAAAAAGGATGATGTGTAATTAACATTTGACAATTATTTTCAATACAGGCTTGTAATGTTTCATTATCAGCGTTTAAAGCAATATAAACTTTTTTAACTTCCTTTTCTCTACTTCCAATTTGTAGACCACAGCAATCAAAATCCATTTGAAGATTTAAAGGAAAATATTTCTCCAAATGATTCATAATTTCATAAGCTTTCATTAAGTTCACCTTCAATTAATTGTTTTTGTTTTTCTAATTCTAAATATCTTGGATGGTTTGATGGCAAATCTTTCATAATCTTTAAATATGTTTGATATTGTTTTTGCCAATAACGAATAAATAATTCATCTTTATTTTTTCTTAAAACTGGACCAAACATCATATCTTCTTGATTATATTGAATATCTTGATTTGTATTTTCTACAACCATCATTTCATAAATATGATGACCATCTTTAATCATCTTTTCATCAACAATTTTAAAATGATTTTTAAATAAATATTTTCTTAGATGATCCGTATTAGCGTTAGGTTGTAAATAGAATTGTTTAACTTTGTTTAAATACGCTTTATTTTTTTCTAATATTTCTACAATTAGAAATGATCCCATTCCAGCAATCGTTACCATATCAACTTCTTTATCAAGAATAGGATCTAATCCATCTCCTAATAATGCTTCTACATTTTCTTCAAAATGATATTGCTTAATAGTAGAAAGTGACGCCGCAAAAGGACCTTTTGCGACATCACAGGCATAAGCTTTCTCTATAATATTTTTTTCAATTAAATAACATGGCAAATAAGCATGATCTGTTCCAATATCTGCCAAGATATTTCCTTTTTTATGTTTTTCTACCAAATAAGCAAGTAATTCTAATCTTTTTGATAGTTTCATTAACGATCTAAGAAATCCTTTAATCTTTTAGAACGAGATGGATGTTTTAATTTTCTTAATGCTTTTGCTTCAATTTGACGAATACGTTCACGTGTAACGTTAAATTCACGACCTACTTCTTCAAGAGTTCTTGTTCTACCATCATCTAATCCAAAACGAAGTCTTAAAACTTTTTCTTCACGATCAGTAAGTTCTAATAAAACATCATTTAATTCATCTTTTAATAATTCATTTGCTGCATAATCATTTGGTGACATAGCGCCTTCATCTTCAATAAAATCACCTAAATGAGAATCATCTTCTTCACCAATTGGTGTTTCTAATGAAACGGGTTCTAAAGAGATTTTTTGAATTTCACGTACTTTTTCTGGTGTCATACCATCCATTTTTTCAGCAATTTCTTCAGCAGATGGTTCTCTACCTAATTCTTGAATTAATTGTCTTTGAATACGTGTTAATTTATTGATTGTTTCTACCATGTGTACTGGAATACGAATTGTACGGGCTTGATCGGCAATTGCACGTGTAATTGCTTGTCTAATCCACCAAGTCGCATAAGTAGAGAATTTAAATCCTTTTGTATAATCAAATTTTTCTACTGCTTTAATTAACCCCATGTTTCCTTCTTGGATTAAATCTAAGAATAACATTCCACGTCCAACATATCTTTTAGCGATGGAAACAACTAATCTTAAGTTTGCTGCAGCAAGTTCTTTTTTAGCTTGTTCATCTCCTTCAAGAATTCTTTTAGCTAATTCAATTTCTTGATCATGATTTAATAATTCAACTCGCCCAATTTCTTTAAGATACATTTTTACAGGATCATTAATTTTAACATTACTTCCAAGTTGAGTGCTTTCGCTTTCTTTATCATCATGTTCTTGATACATATGTAATGTATCCCCTGTCATCATATCGAAATCACCATCAAAATCTAAATCAGGAGTATCGTCTGCATCATCTATATCAAGGTCTAAATCATCATCCATTGCAGGAACGCCTGCAAGTAACATATCATCATCTACATCTAATGAATCTAAATCATCATCAGAAATGGTAATTTGATTTTGTTGAATATATTCAAGTAATTCTTCTGCGAGTTCATCACTTAAATCATAATTCATTAAATATTCATCAATTTGTTCTTGGGTTAATACATTGTTATTGTTTTTTGCTTCATTTACAACTAATTTTTTTAAATCATCAAATGAAACTGCTTGTACTTTTTTCTTTGCCATAGTTTACTCCTTATCTTTTGATTCTATAATTTCTTGAAGAATTTTTGCTTGTTGACGAGGATCATATGTTTGTGATAGCTCCTGTTCAAGTTGTTTAATTCGTTCAATTTTAAGTTTTTCTTGTATTATTTTGATATAATCATCAATTGCTTGATTTGATTCTAATTGAGGTAAATGTAAAGATGATATTTCTAAAATTCTTTTAACAATATCTTGATCATCAATCATATTAATCAAATCAGCAACTTCTAAAATGACGTACTGACGATAATAATCAATAATATAGGAAGCAATTAAGCGATTAACTTTATCATACATATAGCCTGCTTTTGCTTCATATTCCATCGCATACTTTTTATCCTGCATCATATAATATAACAAATCTCTTTCAGCCTTTTGATACTTATCAATCAATCTTGAAACATGATCATAAGTCACTGGTCTAAAAGGTATTGGTTTTTTTACAAGAGTTTGTTGACTCATTAAATGATGAATTGTTTCTTTAGAAAATCCTGATTTTTTTTCAAGTTGACCAATATAATAATCTTGATCAACAATATCATCCAATTGCATGATGACTTTAACCATGGATTCTAAATAATTTTTTCGATCTTCATAATTATCAACATTGATACGTTCATAATAATAATTTAATTTAAATTCAACAGCACTTATTGGATTTTTAAAGAGTGCTATTAATTCATCTTTTCCTTTAGCTTCTAGAAATTCATCTGGATCCATTGCATCAGGAATAACCACGATTGATGTATGAAATCCTTCATTATTTAAAGCATCCACACATTTTATCATCGCATTTTTTCCAGCTTGATCACCATCAAGACATAAAACAATATCATTTGATAATCGTTTTAACATTTTTAAATGTTGTGAAGTTAAAGCTGTTCCCATAATTGCGACAGTATTTTTAATACCCGCTTTATATAATGCTATTACATCCATAAAACCTTCTAGAATAATAACTTTACCTTCATTTCTAACATCATTTTTTATACGATGGTAATTGTATAAGGTCTCTCCTTTAATAAAAATTTTAGATTCAGGAGAGTTCATATACTTGGATTCTTTTTGATTTTTTTGATAGATACGACCACTAAAGCCAACAACACGTCCTTCACTATTATGTAAAGGAAACATAATACGATTGGAATAGCGATCATATCCCACTTCAGATTCTATAACAAGTCCTGATTCATAAGCTTGCATTCTTGAAAAACCAGATTTTTCAAAAGCTTTTAATAAAATATTTTGTTCCGGTGCATAACCAATTTCAAAATAGTCAATAATATCTTTAGATAAATGTCTTTGACTTAAATAACTATTTGCTTCTAAAGCAAGCTTCGTCGTTAAATAATGTTTATAAATACGATTAGCTTCTTCATGCATTAAATAGTATGGTTCTAATTCTTGATTTACATGTGGTTTTTCTTCATAAAATGTAAAATCACCTAAATCAACATTTCCCATTTGAGCCACCATTTTGACAGCTTCCATAAAGGAAATTTTTAAGTAATCTTGTAAGAAAGTAAACACATTTCCACCGTGTGAACATACAAAACATCTATAGATCTGCTTTTCAGGTGAAACAGACATTGATGGATGATCATCATTGTGAAATGGGCACCTTGCTAAATAATTACGTCCTCTTCTTTCTAAAGGAAGATAATTGCCAATAACATCAACGATATCAACGCTTTGTCTTATTTCATTGATTTTTTCATTTGAAAGTCTTGGCATAATAATCTCCTTTATTAGAATGTAATTTTATCTTGAATATAACCTACTAATTGATCAATTGGTAAACGTACTTGTTCCATGGTATCTCTATCACGAACAGTAACAGCATTGTCTTCCATTGTATCAAAATCAACAGTCACACAATATGGTGTTCCAATAGCATCTTGACGACGATATCTTTTACCAATTTGACCTGCAACATCAAATTCAACAGAGAAATGTTTAGCAAGTGTTGCATAAACTTCTTCAGCTTTTTCACTTTGTTTTTTAGTAAGTGGTAAAACTGCTACTTTATATGGAGCAATGGCAGGATGTAATTTCATCACTGTTCTTGTATCTCCATTTTCTAATGTTTCTTCTTGATAACTATCACAGAAAATAGATAAGAATAAACGGTCTGCCCCTACAGATGGTTCAATAACATATGGAATATATTTTTCATTTGTTTGAGGATCTAAATATTCTAAAGATTTTTTAGAATGTTCCATATGACGAGATAAATCATAATCTGTACGGTCTGCAATACCCCATAATTCACCCCATCCAAATGGGAATTTATATTCAACATCACATGTAGCCTTAGAATAGAAAGATAATTCTTCTTTTTCATGATCTCTGAATTTTAAATTTTCTTCTTTTAATCCTAAGTCTAATAAGAATTTTTTACAATAAGCTTTCCAATAATCAAACCATTCTAAATCAGTATCTGGTTTACAAAAGAATTCTAATTCCATTTGTTCAAATTCTCTTGTTCTAAAAATAAAGTTACCTGGTGTAATTTCATTTCTGAATGATTTACCAATTTGACCAATACCAAATGGTACTTTTTTACGAGAAGTTCTTTGAATATTTTTAAAGTTTACAAAGATTCCTTGTGCAGTTTCTGGACGTAAATAAACAACAGATTTATCATCTTCAACAACACCCATATGTGTTTCAAACATTAATTTAAATTGTCTAACATCAGTGAAATTACTTTTTCCACAGTTAGGACAAACAATATTATGTTCTTTAATATAAGACATTGTTTGTTCATTAGACCAACCTTCACTATGTACAGAAGGATCATATGCTTCAATTAATTTATCTGCACGATGTCTTGTTTTACATTCTTTACAGTCAATTAACGGATCAGAGAAACCACCAACATGTCCTGAAGCTTCCCATACCTTTGGATTCATGAAAATAGCTGAATCTAAACCAACGTTATAAGGAGATTCTTGAATGAATCTTTTCCACCATAAACGTTTAATATTGTTTTTCATTTCAACCCCTAATGGTCCATAATCCCAAGTATTTGCTAGTCCATCATAGATTTCTGAACCTTGGTATACAAAACCAGTTGATTTTGCATGATTTACTAATTTATCCATATCTTTAGTTGCCATAATTTTCTCCTTTTTTACGATATAAATGAATAAAGACTTGGCTTTCCAAGTCTTCTATCTTCTTTTCGCGTACAAATAAAATACCCTTATAGTGGATATTTGTCAACCAACTATAAGGGTACTATATATAGGTTCTTTCGTCTAACCAATGCATAATATCATGATAGACATCTCGATAATTATTATCATGTAAAATATCTTGTCTTTTATTATCATAAATCTTATATTGGAGATCTTTTAGACCATTTCCTTTTAATATTTGATAAAGTTTTATAGTATCTTTTCCATTTTTAGTAAGATTATCAAAACCACCTGATAATAAATAAACAGGTAAATAATCAGGTATATGTTTTAGATGATCTTCATCACTTACATATTTTATGTATTCCAATATATCATGATAGGCTTGATTTGTATAAACAAAATCACTTAAAGGATCTTCTTGATAAAGCTGTACTTCTTTTTGATTACTCATTTTATAACAACCATTTAAATTTTTTTGTAAAAATAAATCAACTGCTTTTTTTATTACTCTTGAACGATTCATTTGTCCATGTAGTAAAATATTTAAATCAACAATCGTTTTCATACGATAATAAAAATTATTTTTCATACATGTTCCAAGCATTATCATTCCATTAATATAATCTCCATACGTCATGGCATATTTAAGTAATACGAGCGAACCAAAATCAACACCAATCATAAAATAAGGAAGGTCTTCATATCTTTTAGCGATAATATGTCTTAAACGTTGCATATCTTCAATCAAAGTATCAAGCGCATTTCCGCTTCCAAAATAGCCTTGTTCAAAATGATAAAGTGATGTACCATGCCCAGGAAAATCAGGCACGACTACAATAAAACCTTCATGACTTAAATATTCCGCAAATTTTTGATAACGGTCTGAATGTTCACATAATCCATGATGAAGTTGAATGATTCCCTTATATCTTAATATCACATTTGGTTGATAAATATCAAATTTAATATGTGTTTGTGTTAAGGAGGTATACGTTTCTGTAAGTTTCATCATTTATGCCCCCTTGTATAAGACTTGTTATAGTTTTGCCTTTTTGTACGTGGTTTAATCAGGCATTTTTTACCAAATCCAATCAAATCTTTTCGATTAGCTTTGATCAAGGCTTCATATACAAGGTCATAGTTTTTAGGATTCTTATATTGAATCAAGGCTCTTTGCATCGCTTTTTCTTTAGGATCTTTTGGCACATAAACAGGTGTCATATCACGAGGATCCAACCCTGTATAATACATCGTTGTTGAAAGTGTTCCTGGTGTTGGATAAAAATCTTGTACTTGTTCTGGTTGATGATGAATATCTCTTAAATATTCCGCCAGTTCGATAGCATCTTCTAAACGGCATCCTGGATGAGAGGACATTAAATAAGGCACTAAGAATTGTTTTTTATTATATTTTTCATTAATACGATAATATTTATCAACAAATTTTTCGTAAAGCCCACGTCTTGGTTTGCCCATCTTATCTAAAGCATGATTACTGATATGTTCAGGGGCAACTTTTAATTGTCCTGAAATATGATGTTGAACAAGCTCTTCAAAGAAATGATCATTTTTATCATACATGAGATAATCGTAACGAATTCCTGAACGCACGAAAACTTTTTTAACGTTTGGAAGCTGTCTTAATTTTGTAAGTAATGATAAATAATCTTCATGATCAACTTTTAAATTTTTACAAGGTTCTGGCCATAAGCATTGTTTTGTAGGACAAGCCCCTTTGGTTTTTTGTTTATCACAAGCAGTATCTCTAAAGTTAGCTGTTGGTCCACCAACATCATGAATGTATCCTTTAAAATCAGGATCCCAAACCATTTTATTTGCTTCTGCAATAATTGATTCATGACTTCTTGCTTGAATAATTCTTCCTTGATGGAACGCTAAAGCACAGAAATTACATGATCCAAAACACCCTCTATTTGAAATAAGTGAGAATTTAACTTCATCAATAGCTGGAACGTGTTGATAACTTGGATGATAATCACGATTGTAATCATAACCATAAGCTCTATCGAATTCTCTTTGGGTAAGTGGTCTATTCGGTTTATTTTGAACCACATACCATCCTTGATAAGGTTCAACTAAGATTTTAGCATTATAATGATCGGTATTTAAATATTGTTTTTGGAAAGATTCAGCATATTTTCTTTTAGATGTTGTAATTTCTTCGTAACTAGGAAGCATTATATAATCAGCTTCATTTAAATCATCGATATTTTTTGTTTTATAAACTGTTCCATCTAAATACGTTAAATATTTAATATCTAACCCACTATCTAATGCTTCTGCAACTTCAATAATACTGTTTTCTCCCATTCCAAACATTAATAAATCTGCATTGGCATCAATAATAATCGATTTTCTAACCTTATCACTCCAATAATCATAATGAGCTAAACGTCTAAGAGAAGCTTCAATTCCTCCAATTAAAATATTAGCATCAGGAAATGCTTGTCTTGCCATTTGACTATAAACAATCACTGCTCTATCAGGTCTTTTAAAACCTTCGCCACCTGATGTATAAGAATCTTTATGTCTTCTTTTTTTAGAAACAGTATAGTGATTGACCATTGAATCAATATTTCCTGAAGAAATTAAAAAACCTAAACGAGGTTTCCCAAATTGCCTAAATTCTTCTACCTTATGCCAATCTGGTTGCGATAAAAAAGCAACCTTAAAACCATTTGCCTCTAATGTACGACAAATAATAGCTGCTCCAAATGAAGGGTGATCTACATAAGCATCACCACAAATATAGACAAAATCTACCTCTTGCCATCCTCTTTCTTCCATTTCTTTTCTATTTATCGGTAAAAATTGTCCCATCTATAAATCCTCCCCTTACTTTTGTTTCTATTATAGTCAAAATATGTTTATAAAAAAAGACAAAAGTGTCTACTTTTGTCATATTTTTGAAAGACTTTGAATCATTTTCTTTGTTTTAAATAAAATCCCCGTCATCTCATCAACATAATAATCCATAATTTCCATTAATAAATCAATAGATTCATCCGGTACTTTAAGTTGATCAATAGAATCAATCGTTAATTTATTAATATGACGAAAAGCCTTTAATGTTACCTTATCTAATTGTTTATCATGAAGTGATAAACAATCATGACAGACAAAGCCCCCATCTTCTAAACTGATTCCTGCTATATGATCTTGTCTTAAACATCTTACACAGCCATCAACTTGTAAAGCCATCCCGCATCTTTTTAAAATAAATGCATTATATAATAGATAAACCAATGGATAGGGATAACCATGATTTAGAGCATCTAATGATTTTTTTAAAGTATCAAAGATTTCTAAATCCGGTTGATTATCCTCTTCATTCTTTAAAACAAATTCCATAAAATAACTTGCATACGCTTCTAATTCAAGATTTTCTTTAATATAGCGATAAAAATCAACCGAACTTGCTTTAATCATCGTTGATAAACCATTTCTAGGTATAAAAGTAAACTCTGAAAGTGTAAGACTTTGACAAGCCGAAGCATTTTTACTTTTTAATTTTTTTACACCCCGAGCAATCAAAGTCATTTTTCCATAATCTTTAAAATACACAGTGACTAAAGAATCACTTTCTTTATAAGGATGCGTCTTTAAAACAATACCTAAAGAAACAACTTCTTCTTTTTTAATAGTCATCTTCGTTATAACCAAATTCTTTTAAATATTTTTGTTTATTACGCCAATTATTTTCAACTTTAACAAATAATTCCAAATGCACTGTTGTTTGTAAAAAACGTTTCATTTCTCTTTGTGCATTTTGACGAATTTTTTTGATCATACTTCCTTGTTTACCAATCAAAATACCCTTTTGAGATTTACGATCAACAACAATTGTCGCAATAACTTCTACACTGCCATCCTCTAATTCTGCCATTCTTTCAACAACGATTGCAACACTATGAGGAACTTCTTCTCTTGTAAAATAAAGGATCTTTTCTCTAATAAATTCAGCCATCACAAATCTTTCTGGATGATCTGTCATTTGATCTTTTGGATAATACATCATTCCTTCATTTAAATATGTTTTAATTGTAGAAATCAATGTATCCACATTTTGATCTTCTAAAGCTGAAATAGGAATGATTTCTTTAAAATCAAAAAGTTCTTTCCATTCTGTTAATTTTTTAATAACTTCATCTTTAGAAACAAGATCACATTTATTAAGTAAAAGGAAAACCGGTCCATCCGCTTCTTTTAATCTTTCAATAATAAAACGGTCTCCTCTACCAATCGTTTCATTTGCTGGTGCAATAAATAAAACCATATCCACTCCATAAATACTATTTAAAGCCGTCGTATTCATAAAGTTTCCTAAACCATCTTGAGGTTTATGGATTCCTGGTGTATCCATAAAAATGATTTGTGCTTCATCATCTGTATAAATACCTTGAATTGTATTACGTGTTGTTTGAGCAACATCTGACATGATTGCAAGCTTTGTTTTTAATATTTGATTTAATAAGGTAGACTTTCCAACATTTGGACGTCCTACAATACTGACAAATCCTGATTTAAAACTCATAAACTCTCTCCTATAAATACCATTGGTAATAATTCACCAATTGTATGTTTTTCTACTTTTTCTTTATTTGCTAGAAAGATGGGCATCTCTAAATCAACAAGTTCTGATAATACTTGGCGACATGCCCCACATGGAGAAGCAATCGGACTACAATCAGCAACAATTGCTAGTCCAATAATATCTTCTTTGCGATAACCTTTACAATAAGCGCCAAAGACAGCATTTCTTTCTGCACACATTGTTGACCCATAAGCAGCATTTTCAATATTACATCCTTGAACAAATGTTCCATCTTTTAAAGCAATACAAGCTCCTACTTTAAAATGACTATAAGGAACATACGCATTTTCTCTTGCTTTCCAAGCTAAATCGATTAATTTATTTTGGTCCATATTATTTCCTTTCAATATTTAAAGCATTCAATATTTCTTTTTGTCTTGAAAACATCACTTTTTCATCCTCTTCATTCATATGATCAAATCCAAGCAAATGTAATAAACCATGTGTAAATAAAAAACACATTTCTCGATAAAATGAATGACCATATTCTTCTGCTTGCATTTTAGCATGATCAATTGAAATAAAAATATCTCCTATTTCTCTTGGCATACCTTCAATATAATATTGTTCACTATCTTCTAAAGCAAAACTAATAACATCTGTACTACGATCAATTTTACGATATTCCTTATTGATTTCATGAATACGCTGATCATCTACAAAAATAACTGATAATTCTAAATCATCATGAATACCTAATTGTTTACATGCTTCTTGAATAATTTCTAAATAAATACTTTCATAATCTTCTTTAAAATCTTCTACTTCATTATTAAGTGCTAAATCTATTTCCATAATCTTCCTCACCCACTATTTTTCCTGAATCAATTATAACACAGTCAAACTGGCAGTTCATCATATTTATTTGATGAGAAACAATAATCACGATGATCTTTTGAAAACTTAGATAATTGATCAATAATTGTAATCTTTCTTGATCTATATTACTAAATGCTTCATCTAAAATCAAAACATCGGGTTCACTTAATAGTGCACGAATAATCATCACGAGCTGTCCTTGTCCCGATGATAAAAAGCCACCCTGTTCATCAAGCTTTAAATCTAAACCATTTACTAAATCATCCAACATAAAATAATGCAATAATTCTATCATTTTATTCTCTAAAAACAAACGATCAAAAATCATATTCGTTCTTAATGATTCTTTATAAAAAACGGGAGTTTTATTTAAATATTTAATATGACTATAATAACTATTTAAATCAAGTTCTTGTAGATTGATTCCATTAATAACAATTTCTCCTTTTGTTGGTTGTAATTGATTCATGATCAGTTTTAAAAGTGTTGATTTACCACTTCCTGTTTTTCCTTGAATAAACACTGATTTTTCTATTTTCAGTTGAAAATGATCAAAAAGAGGTCGTGTATAACCATAACTAAAACTTACATGTTTTAATTCAATGCTTTTTATCTTTTTGATTTTCTTTTTCCTCTCTCTTTTTTCAGGTAACATTTCTTTATATCTTTCAAAAATAATTTGTAATTCATCATGCATCGCAATAAAGACTGATATTTTCATTAAAGGATCAATCATATAAGAAAGTAATAAATAAACAAGCATCACTGTTCCAAGAGTCATCTGCTGTTTTTTATAAATGAAAATAGAAAATAATAAAACAACCATGATCATGATTTGAATCAATGCTTCTAATTGAATTTGATGCCTATTTGTTATTTCATCATGATGATAAACATCCATAAAATAGTTATCATAGAGATATCCTAGTTTATTTTTCATCATTTTTTTAACTTTAAACTGGATTGTTTGAAAATAGTTTTCTTGAAATTCTAACAAACCATCATTTAAATGTTCTTTTTGTTCTAATATTTTTTTATTTTCAATATGTAACTTTTTACTATAAAAATAAAATACTAAAAAAATGAGGACCATCATCAATAAAACAATAAAAAACAAAGATAACTGAATCGATAAAATAAAAAACAATATAAAGAGTATTAAAATACTATCTATAAAGATTACATGATAAAATTCTATAAAATATTGACTTAATTCAAATAAGTTTTGTGATCTAGATAATAAAGTTCCTTTTTCTAAACCATCAATATAATCATAATCTTGATAAATCAGATTTTGCATTGTTTTTAAAGCATATTCTTGATTAAGTTCTTTACTTAATTCTAAAATTTGTTGTCTTCTTAAATAATCTAATAAAAGTTTAAAAGCATAGAGTATTGTAAAACAAAGAGAAATGAGAATAATTTGATAAATTTGATATTTTGAAAAAGAATCAATCAATAATTGATAATAATAAGAAAAAAGCATTGTCAATAGAGAAATAATAATGGTTTTGATGACCATTTTAATAATTGTTTGATAATGTTGTTTAAAATGATCTTTTAGAAAATTTTGAAAAGTATAGTTATTTCTTTTAGTAAGCGGCATTCCTACGTGATTGACCATTATGATTACCCCTGTAAACTGTTTTGAAAAAATTTCATAAGACATTTTTATGAGTCCTTTGGCTGGATCTCCCACTAAAAAATATTCATCTTTGATTTTATACAAAACAACATAATGATAGAGATCATCTTGTTTTAAATGAATGATTACTGGGCAATTGACCTCTTCAAATAAATGTTTAAACTCACATTGATACGCTTTTGCTTCTAGATGATATTCTTTTAAAACTTGTATCAATCCATAAACCGTAACGCCTTCTTTTGTAAGACGACAACGCTTTTTAATATTTTTAATTTCATCATCTCTTTTATAAAAGCTTAAGAGCATTTTAATACAGTATGCCCCACAACTGTTTTCATTATCTTGTAAAAAAATAGGATATTTCAACATATATTTATCACCTCATCATTATATATGTCAAAAACATCCTATTTTTCTTTTAATTTTTTAAAATTTTTAAATATTTTTTTCAATTGCTTGATCTAAAATAGCAATTGCTTGATCAACATCTTTTTCAGTTGTAATAAATGGTGGTAACATTCTTATAACATTCGCTCCTGCCATGACAACAATAAGTCCATTATCTAAGCAAGTTTGAACAATATCTTTAACTGGTCGATCAAATTCTAAACCAATCATCAATCCTAAACCACGTCTTTCTTTAATACAAGAATATTTATCTTTTAAATCATCTAATTTTTCAATTAAATATTCACTGATATCTTGAACATGATCAAGCATTTTTGTTTCTTCTAAGATTTTAAAGACCGTTCGACATGCTTGTCCAGCCATTGGATTTCCACCATAAGTAGAACCATGATCTCCAGGTTCCATCGCAGCAGCAAACTTTTTATTTGCGACAAAGGCTCCCATTGGAAAACCTGCCCCAATTCCTTTAGCTAAACATAAAATATCAGGTAAGATATCGTATTGGAAATAAGTCATGATTGTTCCTGTACGACCCATACCACATTGAACTTCATCTAAAATCAAAGCAATACCTTTTTCATCACAAAGAATTCTTAAACCTGTTAAGAATTCTTTTGTACAAACGTAAACGCCACCTTCACCTTGAACAGGTTCAACGATGATTGCTGCTGTTTTTTCACTTATTAATGCTTTTACGCTTTCTAAATCATTGATATTTGCATATTTTACACCTTCAATTAAAGGTCCAAACGCTTCTTGATAATGTGCATTTCCTGTAAGTTTAACAGATCCTGTTGTTCTTCCATGGAAAGAATGATTTAAAGAAATAATTTCACTATCCGCTTTTCCATGTTTTTGATAATAATATTTACGTGCAAGTTTTAAAGCACCTTCTGTTGATTCAGCTCCTGAATTTGTAAAGAATACTTTATCTAATTTTGTAGCTTTTTTAACACATTCAGCTGCTTCAATTGTTTCAACCGTATTAAAGTAGTTAGAAATATGCATTAATCTATGTAATTGTTTTTCCATGGCTTCTACATAAGCTGGATAATTATAGCCAAAAGAATTAACACCAATTCCTGAAAAGAAATCAATATATTCTTTTTGATTTACATCATATAAATGAATGCCATCTCCATGATCAAATGTGACATTATATCTTCCATAGGCATGCATTAAAGCATCCAATGATCTATCATAATAATTCATTTTTAGTCCCCCAATTGTACATTTCTTGCAAGTTTTTCATAAAGTTCAACAGCTTGTACTAAAACTTCTTCATGAAAATTGAAAGTTGGTGTATGTAGACCTGAAGTATATTCTTTACATCTTGTCCCCACATAAAAGAAAACACCAGGAATCACTTTTTGATAATGAGCAAAGTCTTCTGCTAACATCACAGGCTCTTCAAGTTCTTCGAAGTTTGCGCCAACATTCTTTTTAAGTTCTTCATATAAATGTGCATCATTTAAAACAGGTGGGTTAAAAGGTTGACAGGCAAAATCAATTTGACAATGATATGCTTGTTCCATTCCTTGATTAAACCCTTTCATTGCTTCTACAATACGTGAAAAGACTTCTTCACTATAAGTTCTAAGTGTTCCATGGAAACTTGTTTGACTAGCCACAATATTTCTGACCGTTCCCCCATGTATTTCACCTATGTTTAAAACACAAGGTTGCATTGGCGAAATCATTCGTGAAATGATACTTTGATAATTACTAATCAAAAAACTCGCAATCACAATCGAATCAATTCCTTCATGATACTTACCTGCATGTGCACTTTTACCATGAACCGTTACATCCAATTCACCACTTTCAGCCATTAAAGGACCTTTACGACAAGCAATTTTTCCTTCATCAACATCTGGGAACATATGTAAACCATAAATTCCTTTAACATGATATTTTTCAAAAATACCTGTATTAATAATTGATGGTGCCCCATTGACCACTTCTTCTCCTGGTTGAAAAATAAGCAAAACATTATGTGGTAGATCTTGAACATCTTTTAGCTTATAAGCAAGTCCAAGAAGTGCTGTCATATGTCCATCATGACCACAGGCATGCATTTTTCCTTGATGTGTACTTTTAAATGATACACCTGTTTGTTCTTCAATTTCTAAAGCATCGATATCGCTTCTAAAAGCAAGTGTTTTTTCTTTATGAAAATCAAGATAAACAGCGATTCCCGTCTCTGTTATTTTTAAAGGCTGATACCCCATTTTTTTTAATTCTTCATAAAGATACTTTGATGTTTTATATTCTTGAAAACCGATTTCAGGAATGGCGTGTAAATGACGACGCCATGTCCTTATTTGATCTAATAATTGTTCCATAATCGTATCCTAGATTTTACGTAAATCATCCATTAATTGTGTTTTACCTTCAGTTTTTTCATCTTTTTGTTCCTTGATGATTCTTGCTGGATTTCCAACAACAACCGCACCAGCAGGTACATCTTGAGTAACGATACTTCCTGCACCTACAACTGCACCTTTACCAATATGAACACCTTCGATAACAACCGCATTTGCACCAATTAAAACATCATCCTCTAGAATAACAGGTGAAGCACTAGGTGGTTCAATAACACCAGCTAACACTGCTCCAGCTCCAACGTGACAATGTTTTCCAACTTCAGCACGTCCTCCTAAAACAGCACCCATATCGATCATTGATCCTTCACCAATTTTAGCACCGATATTGATAACAGCACCCATCATGATAACGGCATTATCTCCAATAGAAACATTTTCACGAATGAAACATCCTGGTTCAATACGAGCGTTGATATTTCTCATATCTAACATTGGAATCGCACTATTACGACGATCTTGTTCAATAAATGAATCTTTGATTAAATCTTTATTTTCTTCAACGTAAGCATTAATAGCATCTAAATCTCCAATAGCAATTTTAAAATGACTATCTCCAAATAAATGGAATGCATCTGTATCAGGTAAATTTTCACCTTTTAAATACATTTTAATTGGTGTTTGTTTCTTTGCATCACCAATATACTTAATAATTTCTTCTGCTGTTTGTAACATAAATTTCCTCCTTATATTTTTATTTTTCCTTCAAACACAGTTGTTGCTGGACCTGTCATAAAAATATGTCCCTCTTGAAGTTCAATTTCTAACTTTCCTCCAAGAAGCTCAACTGTTGCTTTTTCTTTACAATAACCATTCAAATAACTTGCATACATAACGGCACAAGCACCTGTTCCACAAGCCATTGTTTCACCGCTGCCTCTTTCCCATACACGCATTTTTAAATAATGATCATTGATTACTTCAACAAATTCAGTATTGACAGATTCTGGAAACATAGCATGTTTTTCAAATTGTTTTCCTATTTTTTCAATATCAAAATCTAATGAATCAACATACGTAATGACATGGGGATTCCCCATAGAAACAGTTGTTAAAGCATATTCTTGATCTCCAATCATCACTTTTTCATTAATCATTTTTTCTTGATCAAAAATAACAGGAATGTCTTTACAATTTAAAATCGGTTCTTGCATATCCACTTTTGCGCCAACAACTTCATCCCCATCAAAAATAAGTTCTACAATACGTAAACCTGCCTTTGTTTCAATATTTAAAACCTTTTTATCTGTTAAATGATGGTCATAACAAAATTTAGCAAAACAACGAATTCCATTTCCACACATCATTCCTTCACTACCATCTAGATTGAACATACGCATTTTAAAATCATATTGATCAGACTTTAAAATAACGATCATTCCATCTCCACCAATACCAAAATGGCGATTTGAAATACGGCTAATAAATTCTGCATCCATCGGTACCTCTTGATTGATTCCATCAACATAAATATAGTCATTTCCAATACCTTCCATTTTTGTAAAATGTAATTCCACTTTATCACCTCACATTGTTTAAAACAATTTTACCAAAATGATAATTTTTTTCAATCTTCTTTATCATTTAATTTTACGACATCACATAAAAACACATGATCGAACGATTGTTCTATTATAGTTTTCATCTATATTATAACCATGAAAGATCAATCATCTTTCGTTAAATAATAAATTCATATTCCTTTCCCAATTATTATTTAAACAAAAAAGTCTTTAAAAAAGGCTTTTTTTGTTTAATAAGAAATATTCAGTTCACAATTGTTTATTATGATAATAGCAAGAAAGATAAATAATATTTAAACATCTTTCTTAGAAAAAATTTTTTTCAAATTTCCTTCCCTTATAAAACATTATATATCGTAAACGAATAAAGGATCCTTCTTGGATCCTTTATTTTGTTTCTAATTCTTCTTTATATTCTAAATATTCATCGTATGTTGATAAACGATCAATCATACCATCTTTATTAAATTCAATAATTCTATTAGCAATTGTTTGTACAAATTGATGGTCATGACATGTAAATAAAATATTTTCTTTAAATTGAATAAGACCTTGGTTTAAAGCTTGAATTGATTCAAGATCCAAATGGTTTGTTGGTTCATCAAAAACAAGAACATTTGCATCTTCCATCATCATTTTAGCCAGCATACATCTTACCTTTTCTCCTCCAGATAAAACATTTGCTTTCTTTAAAGCTTCTTCTCCAGAGAATAACACTCTTCCTAACCATCCTCTTAAATCTTGTTCATAAACCGTTCCATCTGTAAATTGTCTTAACCAATCAACAAGTGATAATTCACAGTCATTAAAATATTTTGAGTTATCTTTAGGAAAATAAGATTGGCTTGTTGTCACACCCCATTTAAATTCTCCTTCATAATCTTCATCTTCACCCATAATAATTTTAAAGAACGCTTCTGTTGCTTTATCATCTCCTACAAAAGCAACTTTTTCATTTGGTTGAATAGAGAATGAAACATTATTAATAAGTTTTTCTCCATCAACTACTTTAGTAAGACCTTCAACATTTAAAACGATATTTCCTACTTCTCTTCCTGGTTTAAAACCAATAAATGGATATCTTCTAAGAGATGGTTTAATATCGACCATTTCTAAGTTATCTAATAATTTCTTTCTAGAAGTTGCTTGTTTGGCTTTTGAAGCATTGGCACTGAATCTTGCAATAAATTCTTCCAATTCTTTTTTCTTTGCTTCAGCTTTTTTATTTTGATCTTTCGCTTGTTGAATTTGCATTTGACTATATTCATACCAGAAATCATAGTTTCCAACGTATAATTGAATACGGCTATAGTCAATATCAGCAATATGTGTACAAACTTTATTTAAAAAATGGCGGTCATGAGAAACAACAATAACAGTATTTTTGAAATTTAACAAGAAGTTTTCTAACCAATTAATACTTTTTAAATCCAAGTGGTTTGTTGGTTCGTCTAATAATAAAATATCTGGATCACCAAATAAGGCTTGCGCTAATAAAACTTTTACTTTTTGATTTCCATCTAAATCTTTCATATACATATCATGAAACTCAGAAGTAATTCCTAAACCATTAAGCATTGTTTCAGCATCAGCTTCAGCGTTCCAACCATCCATATCCGCAAATTCACCTTCTAATTCACCAAGTAAAATACCATCTTCATCATTAAAATCTTCTTTTGCGTATAATCTTTCTTTTTCTTGCATGATTTCATAAAGTCTTTTATTACCCATAATTACAGTTTCAACAACTTTATTTTCATCATAAGCAAAATGATCTTGTTTTAAAACAGATAATCTTTTATGAGGTTCAATAATAACTTCCCCTTTATTAGGTTCAATTTCTCCTGCTAAGATTTTTAAAAATGTAGATTTACCAGCACCATTGGCACCAATAATTCCATAACAGTTACCTTCTGTAAATTTAACAGAAACATTTTCAAATAATGCTCTATCTCCATATCTTAATGAGACATTTTGTGTTGATATCATATCGTCATTCCTTTCTTTTAAGTAGCTTTGGTATTATGACATAAAACACAAAAAATGTCTATTAAAAGTAGATAAAATGGATTTTCAATATATTTATTTAATTACAAATGACAATCTTGAAATATTTTTCTATGACTTTCCATATCATCAAAGATGGGTTTTCTTTATAAAATTGATATCCTCTATAATTTAGCGTATCCACTTCTTTCTTTCATCTCTCATAATATTTTTCCTGCTTGTCTTTCATTAATTAATAAAAGTTTCCTATTTGAACTTTCAAGTCATTTTCTAACAACAATCTAACCCTTTCTATAAATGAAGGAACACTTTCATTTATGCTATATTGCCCCGTTTTTCTAAATTATGACATTAAAATAAAACATCCATTATTTATATATAGAAATTTATTTTTTGAACATAATAAAAGTGAATCCTTCATCGATTCACTTTTATTAGATATCTTATTTATCTTGAGAATGTCTTTCACCAATTTGGAATTCTTCTTGATGATCAAACATATATCTTACTGAAATAGGTGTATCTCCTGTAAGTATTGTAAAGTCTTTTGTATGAATATCCATTTTACCTTCTCTGATTGCTTGAGCAAATGTAACCATTCCATCTGATGAAAATGGTGCTTCTGAATCTTTTTGGAATACACCATCTGTTGTTCTAGGAACACCCATAGCATCCCAAATTTGATAGTTTTCTTCATCAGTCACATTCACAAATGGAACATGATTTCCTGTACTGACATCTCCAATAGCACAGAATGTTGAAATTGTCATTAATTCTAAACCATTAATGTTCCATACTTTTTGATGGAATTCATTTGATCTATGTAAAGCATAAGCTAATGCTTTCGCACAGTCTTTACGTGAAATGTAAGCCATTAAACCATCACCTTGTGAATTTGTAAGTGGTGCATTCATATGTGCATAAGTAAAGTAGTTTGTGACCATTGCTTCAGCATATTGAGAATTTCTCATAAATTGATAATCTAAACCAACTTCTTGAATATATTTTTCAGTATAAATATGATCTTTCTTTTCTACTGATGGATTTGTTTCATCATCCGCATTGACTAAAGATGTATAAATAATTTGTTTAACACCTGCAGCTTTAGCAGCATCTACTGCATTTTTATGCGCATTTTGTCTTTTAGCACCAACAAATGGCATAGAAATCAATGCTAGAGCATCTGCTCCTTTAAAAGCTTCAGCTAATCCATCAGGATTATTAAAGTTTGTGACATGTGTTTCAATTCCTTTTTCAGCATATTTCTTTAGTGATTCTTCACTATATCCACAAAAAATTAAGTTTTCTACTGGTTCTAGTGTTAATAAAACATCAGCAGTTAATTGACCTAAGTTACCATCAACACCAGTTAATAATAATTTACCCATGATTCTTCCTCCTATTTTACAGTAATATGATAACATTTTCACAAGATAATCATAGTCCTTATTTATTAATAAAGACTATAAGTTTTACTTATAGTCTTTAACCAATACTTTTACAATTTCTCCATAATATTGACTATGAACCCCTTCTTCTTGGTACCATTCATAAACATTTTCATCAACACTCTTTTGATCAAAATCACTTTTACCCATAACCTTACATAAAATAACGACTGAACTCTCTTCAAAATAAGGAGCAACATCTTGATTATTAACAGTCATTCCACACTTTTCCATTTTATTTTCATCTCTACCAGAAACACGTCCAAAATAACCTAATTGATTTTTATGTTCTTGATCCATAAAACAAATCGAATAATATTTAGCATGATCGAAAATATGTTTTGAATAACGTGTTTTATGTACATAAACTGTAGCCATTGGCTTTCTCCATAAAACACCAAATCCAGCCCAACCAATTGTAAGCCCATTGGTTTCTTTTCCATCACTAGCAATAGCTGGTTTTAAAAGGATTAATATATTTGATTAAATCTTTTACTTCTATTTCTTTCATCCAACTCATCTCCTTAAACACCTTTATTAATACTTATAATAAACAAAAATAGGCAATGGATTTTTCAGGTATATTAAATTATCCGGTACGCTATAAATTATCGTGGGGAATGTTACGAAATAATTTAAAATCGTAACATCCGTTTTTTATAAAATCTAACTAAAAAATAGGATATTGATATCTTATCAGTAATATTTATTTCTTACCAATTAATTCCTCAAACGTTATGTTTGAGGAATTATTGTAATTAGAAACAATTGCTTCTTATAGTAGTATAATTTTATTATATAGATATTTAAAATTCCTATTTTTATTTTACAAAAGAAAAGACTGTATGAAATTAATTATTTAATTTCGTAACAGCTCCTTTTTAAATTGAATTATTCTTAAATTATAATCATTTAACACTAACAAATAATAATGTTATAAAGACATTTGAACATTGGAAAGAAGAGATACCCAACTTTTTTACATGGATAAATGACGGACGTATATCCAATGGACCATGTAAAGGTAAAAATAATTATTAAAAAAATCTTATCCAATGCCAATGGCATGTCCTATTTTCAACGCGCAAGAAAAAGAATCTTATATTCTCAAAATAAATTGGATTGTCAACACATTTATACTTAATGAGTCATCAAAGCATCCTAAACTTACGCTCAAAGCCTCTTCAACTTCCTCCATCTCATACTCGTCTAACCGATCTAAATATCTAATTAATTTTGATTTATCAATCGTTCTTATTTGCTCGCACATTATTATAGAATCATGTTCAAGATCTTCTCGGCTGTTAATAAAGACATGTGTTGGTAAATTTCCTTTTTTTGCTACGTGAGATGTCAGTGATGCAACTATAGTAGTGCTACTAAAATAATTTCCTGCATCATTTTGTAAAATAACTACAGGTCTTATCCCACCTTGTTCAAAACCTTGATACGGATTTAAGTCGGCTACATATATTTCACCTCTACTGATTTTTTTATCATTGCATACTCCTTTCATATAATTCCAATACTATTTAGTGTTCAACTCGCATAAATATGTTAAAAAAATCTCCTTAAATATAAGGAGATTCAATAAAGCATTTTTAAGTTATGATCTTTGAATTAATCATTAATGTTATAACTATTTTTAATAACAATTATAAACAAATAAAAAAGATCATTTAAGGGGAATGATCTTCTTTATTTTTATAGGGAATTCGTGTAATAAAAAAATTAATATCTTGGGAAACTATTACTTAAAATGTAAATATATGAGATATAAATATATATGGGTTATCTCATTCTTTTACATGTTAATTTTTATTACAATTTCATTATAATGAAATATACCAAATTGAGTAGAGACAAGCATCCTAAATTAATCATTAGTATTTGTGCAATGTGCACAAATGATGTGAAGCGTTAAGAGCTTGTTTTTATTAATAAAATAATTTAAAAAAGACTGTCAACTTCATATTTGTCAACAGTCTTAAATCTCCTTAAAATAATGAGATTTATAAAACATTTTTAAGTTACGATATTTAAATTAATCATTAATGTCATAACCGTTTTTAATTAGAACTTCTTTAATTTTTTCCAGTATTATTTTAATAGAATAGTAAACCGCAGGCATACTACAGTTTTCTTCAATAGCAATTGATTCTAGAGTCTTACATTGAACATATTTTTTTAAAATACGTTCTTTTTCTTTGACTGGTAAATCTTTAATTGTTAACTCAATAAAACTTATTAATTCTTGATGTATCAATTCTTTCAACAATAAGTTTTCGTTAACATCAAAGCCTTCTTTTTCTAATTCTAAAAATGGACTTCGATCTAACGAAAAATATCCCTTATGATAATCTACTTTTCTTTTATATGCTGCATCAATATGATCATATTTATTCATTGTCTCATAAACATCCTGATCAACTTCAACAAAGCAATCTTGATTATAATATTTAGGATACATTTCTCTCAGGTTTACCCTAACTTTAGTTGACATATTATCCCTCCCTTCTTCATAAACTGAGGGAAACAACTGTCGAACTTTAAGTTTTATAAAAAAAAGCTCTAATGATTTTGGGGTCTCATTAGAGCATACTTAAGTTATTCAATTTTTTAAAGATTTATGTGTGAGTTTATCTTCTTTTTTTAATTTGTTTGTACTGAATTTTCTTCTTCTAATTTTTGTTTTTCTAATAATTTAAAGAATGGATAGTATAAAACCATGTCTAAAATAATTAAACCAATAACCATGATTGCTGCTTTGAAATCCATACATCCAAGTGCGGCTCCAAGTGGCGCTGGTGTTGTCCATGGTGTTTCAATAATTCCTTTTCCTACAATATGGAAGGCCATTAAACCATAAGCAATAATTGAATTGATTACTGGTACAAAGATAAATGGAATCATCATTAATGGATTTAAAACCATTGGTAAACCAAAGATAATCGGTTCATTGATATTAAAGATTGCAGGTCCAATTGATAATTTTCCTAATGTCTTTAATTCTACTGATTTAGATCTCAACAACAAGATACAAAGTCCCATTGTAGCTCCACCACCACCAAGTGTAATAACATATGACCAGAATGGTTGAGTAAAGTAATGTACGATTGGTTGTCCAGCAGAGAATGCTGAAAGATTAGCAATCAAATACATTTGCATAAATGGTAAACGGATTGGTTGAGTAATACTTGCTCCATGTAATCCAAAGAACCAGAATACTTGAGCAATCATGGTAATTAAACAAATACCAACTAATGAATCAAGTCCTGAAATTGCAGGTGCTAAAACTGTCATGATCATACTTGGTAAAAGTTGTCCGCTAAAGTTTTGTACAACTAAAGAAAGACCATAAAAAATGATTACACAAATAAATAATGGTAAGATTGCATCAAAAGATGAACTGATTGCTGGTGGAACACCTTCAGGCATTTTAATACGAATGTCTTTTTTAAACATAAAATGCATAATTTCCACACAACCTATAGCAACCAAAATTGCTGTAAAGATACCTTTGGCATCCAAATAGGTCGTTGGTATGTAATTACCAGCTAAAGCTAATAAGTCTGTGGCACTTTTTCCATCAACAATAAGATTTGATGCTACTGCTGAAGTTGTTGGTGCAGATACAATTAAAAATACGGCAGTTGATACGATTGCTGAATTTAATTTTGGCATTTCGTATTCATCTGCTAAATGATAAGCAATTGCAAATGCAATAAATAACCCCATTAATGCCATTGTCATATTATAAGGTAATTGCAACATTGCTTTGTTAGCTTGCGCCCAATTATACCAACCATTTAACATATCAGAGACAAATCCCCAATTTGGCAACGTTTCTGGTTTAAAAGGTGGTGTGGAAATAATTAAACATACCCCTCCTAAAATAGATAACGGAATTGCTACTACCATTCCATCACGAATAGCTGCTAAATGTCTTTGATTCCCTAATTTGTTAGCAATTGGTACAAGTGTACGATTTGCAAGTTCATTAAATTTTTCCATGAAATTCATGAAAGTTCCCTCCCTTCTCTTGCTACAGTGAAATTATATAACTGTAACCGCTTAAAATTCTTTTGATTTCCACAACAAAAAACATCTTTCCAATTACTTGAAATCTTTTCCAAATCATGGAAATAAATTGTTTTATTTTTTTTATTGGCATTTATTTTTTTATGTTGACACTCCCTTTTTATTTTTTATAATGAAATTGTGTGTGAGTTATATCTTCTTATAAAATAGGAGGATATATTTATGAAATTAATCATTGAAGAAAATGAACAAAAAATGAGCGAAAGTGCAATGCACATTTTACTTGGAGCAATGATGCAAGATAAAAGAGTTAATATCTCTTTAACTGCTGGGCGTTCTCCAATCAATCTTTATAAGATGATGGTTCCTTATGTTAAAGACCAAGAAAAATTCAAAGACATTCAATACTATCTTTTTGATGAAGCACCTTATCAAGATAAACCATATGGCCCAAACTGGGAAGAAATGCAAGAACTATTCTTTAAAGATGCAAATATCCCTGATGAAAGAATCCATACAACAACTATGGAAAATTGGGAAACTTATGATCAAGAAATCAGAGATGCTGGTGGTATTGATGTTATGTTGATTGGACTAGGTTGGGATGGACATTTCTGCAGCAACTGTCCAAGATGTACACCTATGGATAGTTATACTTATCCAATGGATCGTAAAACAAAAAATGCAGCTAATCCAACATATCCAGCAAGAGATCATCTACCAATCACTTTATCAATGGGACCAAAAAGTCTAATGAGAGTGAAACATCTTGTAATGATTGTTACTGGTAAAGAAAAAGCTCAAATTTTAAAACAAGTGTTAGATTCACCTATTTCAGATGAACTACCAGCAACTGTTTTAAAATTACATCCTAACTTCACTGTTATCTGTGATAAAGATGCTGCATCTTTATTAAATATGGATGATTATAAAAGATTATAAAATCTTTATAGAAAGCTTCGGCTTTCTTTTTTTATTTCCAATGTTTGGAAATAATTTCTACCTTTTGGAAAAGAAAAAGTAAATAAAGCGTTCATTTGTTATAATTTTTCTATCCTGGAGGACTACTTATGAGAAAAAATAAAACAAAAAATAACAAAAGCAATAAAAACAGAAATAATATGGATATTATCGAAACACGTGTTAGAAGATTTGTAGCTATGATCATCGATTGGTATCTTACTAACATGCTGGCTGTTATCCCTATTACCTTCTATTTAAGAGGAAATGACTACTTAAAACCTTATATGTTTGATTTAACACACTATGATTTTTCTATAGGTCTTGCTTTAGGTCTTTATGGTGTTTTGATTGGTATTATTTACTATGTATTTATTCCAACATATCTTTTTAAAGGACAAACACTTGGTAAAAAAATATGTAAGATCAAAATCATTAAAGAAAATAATGAATCAATCAATTTAAAAGATATGATGTTAAGAGAACTTCTTGGAGCATCCTTACTTGAAGGTGGGATGATTATCATCCCAACCTATATAAGAAAGCTACTTCCATTATTTAAACTTACAATGATTGTTGATCCTTTAAAATATATTGCCTATGCTTTAACTATCGGTTCAATTATCTATGCTTATTTCCAAGCAAATACACAATCTTTTCATGATAAAGTAGCTAAAACTATTGTTGTTAAACAATAATTAACTATGGTATAATTATGCAAAATATACATAAAGGAGATTCTTCATGTTTAACCTAATAATTATACTTTTATCAACACTTAATGATGAACCAAAAGGTTCAAATAACTATAAAATAGCTAAATATATGATAGAAAATATGCGCGATTTAGAAGAATATTCTCTCACAGATCTAGCTCAGGCTTGCTATGTGTCAAATTCTAGTATTTCGCGCTTTTGTCGTGATATTGGACTTAAAGATTTCAATGCATTGAAAAATCAAATCGCAAAGTTTTCTGTTGAGTCTGCTCGCTTAAAAAGAAAGTTTGACTATGAAAAACATGAATCCTCATCAATGTTTCAATCATATGTAAAAAATGTTATTTCCAATTTAAATTACTTCTTAGAAAATGATATTGAAAAACAAATCAATACACTTGTTCAAGAAATCAGTTCTTATCAGAAAATAGCCGCTTTTGGCTATATGCAATCTGAAAGTGTTGCCTGCAATTTACAGTTCGATCTGCAAACAAGTGGTAAACTTATCTTTTCTTGTTTTAATATCAAAGATCAGGCAGACTATATTACTGACGCTGATGAAAATAATCTCATTATTATTTTTTCAGAATCAGGAACCTATTTTGATCGTATTTTTCCAAGAGCCAAGCCATTCAAAAGTAACAAAAAGAAACCAAAGATATGCATGATTACTTCTGACCAGTCAATAGAATATCCATTTATCGATTTCTACATCCGTTATAACAGTAAAGGTGGCTACGCAAGTCATCCCTATCCGTTACAGCTTATTTCTGATCTAATCAGTATCAGATATTCTGAAACTTTATAAATAATAAACAGGTTTACCATCGCAAACCTGTTTGTTTTTATATCATAGGATCAAAAACTTTTTTTAACGAAAAAGTTTCATCTACATAATCAACAATCATTGCTGAAGCATTATTAGGAAATTTAAAAGATTGTTGAGGTAATAATGATTTGATAAATCCATATAACGAACAGCCGTGCCCTACAATTAAAACGGTATCCTTTTCATTACAATCCTCTATGATTTCTTGAAGTGGTTCATGATGTTTTGAAATAACATCATGAATGTCTTCTCCTTCATAAGGTCTGTAATCCATATCCAAATCTTCTAACCAGTTTGGTGATTCAATATTGAGTTTTCTTACAAGTTCTGTGGATATTCCTTCAAGTATTCCAAAATTAACTTCTTTAAAACGTTCTTCATAAATCGGTTCGACTTCTTTTTTACTTAGAATAATATTTGACGTTTGTACTGCCCTACCCAATGGAGATGTGTATGCCTTATCTATTTGGTATTGTTCTAGCTGCTTTGAAATACTTTCAACTTGTCTGATTCCCACTTTTGACAAAGGAGAATCACACCAACCCTGTGTCAGATTGATTTCATTAAAATGTGTCTTTCCGTGTCTTACAAATATAAATCTCATTATAACTTACCTTTAAAACTAAAACGTAAATGATGTTTTTCTTTATCTAATAAGAATTCATCATGTGTCTTAGCACCCCATGTATCATCACCAGCAACACCCATTTGTTTTTCATTGATACATAAAACCGTTTGATAAACATTTGGAAGTTCATCTTTGTGACGCGCATTTTCTAATTCATAAGGTGTATAGTGTAAAGCTGTAAATTCAAAGTCTTCACCTTTGACTGTTAATTTTGTATTTTCACCTGCAACTGATAATTCTCTGACATGCGTTCTGTTACCACATTCTTGTGGATATAAATAAGGTGTTAAATTGTCTGTTACTTGATAAGTATATTTTCCAAGAAGTGCCCCTTTGTTTCGATCAATATAGTTTTCTTCTGGACCAAATCCATAATAATTTACTTCTTCCATATCTTTATATAATTGGAAGATAAGTCCAAATACAGGCATTTCAATTTCAGAAACAACCGGTTGATAAGACATATCTACAATGATTTTACCATCACCATAGACTTCATAAACTAAATGAACCTTTTCATCTTGTAAATTTGGCAAATCATAAGCATATTCAATCTTGCAGGAACAGTCTCCTTTTGAAATACCAACAAACTCACATTTTGCATATAGACTGGCAGTTAACCATTTACCATAGCGATAACCATATTTATTTTCAACATCATTATTTGTAGCGGCTCTAAAGAAATTTGGTCTGACAGGTACTCTAATATATTCTTGTTGATGATATCTATAAGAAACCAAACCTTTTTGTTTTGAGAAAATCGCATTGAAATCTTTTCCTACAACGCCTACATTCAAGTAGTCTTCAACGATATCTACGTGTTTTGTTGTATGAATGTTATGTGTTTTATTTTTTACTTCATAGATATATTGTTGTTGAGCGTATATTTCATGATTCTTTTTCAAATAGACTGTTACAGTATATTCTTGGTCTTGATCATTTATTTTAAATGGATTTTCAACAACAACTGATGATAATGGTTTACAATCTACTGTCATTGTTTTGGTTTGAACAACATTACCATTGCATAACAGATCCATTTGTAATTGATATTCATTTAAATTTGTAAACAGATAATTATTGTTGATATGAATATCATTTTCATCTATTCTAAAATCTACATATTGATAACAGTATTTGACTTCTTGCATCTTTGGTGTATTTGTACGATCTGCAAAAACAATTCCATTTCCACAGAAATCATAGTCACTTGGTCTTTCGCCAAAGTCCCCACCATAACATAATTTTCCACCATGGTATAATGCTTGATCGATGTAATCCCAGATGAATCCACCTTGATACAAGGAATATTTCTTTTCTAAATCAATATATTTGAATAATGCTCCATTACTGTTTCCCATAGAATGGGCGTATTCACATAAAATAAATGGTTTATCTTGATGTTCCTTTAAGTATTTTTCAACATCAACTGCAAAAGTATACATTTGACTTTCAATGTCACTTGTTTCATTGTAGCGACGATCATGTGAAAGTCCTTCATAATGAATCAAACGAGAAGTATCTTTTTGTTTCATAAACTTAGACATTTCATAAAGATTTTTACCACCATAAGATTCATTTCCTAATGACCAAATAATAATCGAAGGATGGTTTTTATCTCTTTCATACATGGAATTGGCACGATCTAAAATAATATCTAGCCATTCAGATTTATCATCTGGTATGATATGTGTTTTATCAAAAAGTTCACTCCAAGTTCCATGTGTTTCAAGATTGACTTCATCAATGACATAAAGACCATATTCATCGCATAAATCATAAACAAATGTTTGATTTGGATAATGACATGTACGTAAGGCATTGATATTATTAGCTTTCATATTCAAGATATCTTTTTTAGTATCTTCATAAGAAACCGTTCTTCCCGTCTTAGCAGAAAATTCATGTCGGTTGACACCATGAAAAACAATTCTTTTGCCATTGATACACATGATACCATCAATAAGTTTAAATTCTCTGACACCCACATTGTATTGACTACATTCAACTAAACCCTTTTCATCCATGATTTCTACATATAATTGGTAAAGGTTTGGTTTTTCTGCTGACCATAAATGAGGATCATCGAATTCAAAATTGATTGGACTGCAACAATCTTTGCTTTCTTTTTGTCCAATAATTTCATCTTTATACTTTAAAGTATAGACTGCCTTAAATTTAGCCTCTTTTCTTACAATCATTGGCGTTACTTCAACAGTTGCATGATCATAATTTTCATTTAAATGTGTCAAAATCTTGATATCTTTTAAATGAACGTGTGATACCATTTGAAGTTCAACATCTCTGAAAATACCTGAAAAACGCCAGAAATCTTGATCTTCTAACCAGCTTCCACTGCTGAAACGATAAACGTTAACAGCAATTTTGTTTTCTCCATTAACAATCAAATCTGTAATATTAAAACTTGAAGGTGTAAATGTGTCTTCACTGTAACCAACAAATGTTCCATTGACCCATAGAGCCATGGCTGATTCAACACCATGGAAAGTAATATAAGTATCGACATTATCTTTGATTACTGAACTGTCAAAATAAGTGACATAACTTCCAATTGGATTTTTATCAGGGAGTTCTCCAGGAATGATTTGTTGTGTTCCTGACCAAGGATAGATTTGATTGACATACATTGGTTTTCCATATCCTTGTAATTGAATATGACCAGGTACTTTGATTTCATCCCAGTGATCTACACAATAATCTTTATTAGAAAACTCCGGTATTAATTGATTAAATCCTGTTGCATAATGAAACTTCCAGCTCCCATTTAATGAATAATTGAAACTGCTTTGTTTTTCTTTTAATTCTTTAATACTTGCATATCTATGAATCGATGCTGTTGCTCTTAAACGATTGACATTAAAAATCTTTGGATCTTTGACCCATTCATTTTTCATTTCCATTTTTCTTTCCTCCTGACTATATTATAAATTAACCCTTAAAAATAGAAATGGAACAAAGTATAATATAGAGTAAAAAAGTATAAATATGTTTTTTATTCATTATATTTCTACCTATTTATGATATAAAAAGAAAGAAGTATAATAATTATAAGCTTATATTATATAAAGTATGGAGAATATTATGAATGAATTAGAAAAATTATTAAAAGATTTATATAAAATATCAGGTTTGAACATGTCTATATTTGATTTGAACCAAAATTTATTAGCTTCATATCCTCATAAGAAATCAAAATTTTGTAATGAATTAGAAAAAAACAACAATGCTTTTCAACATTGTATTGAGTGTGATTATAAAGCTATGGAACATGTCAAAAAAACGGGTGAACTTTATATTTATAAATGCCACTTTGGTTTAAATGAAGCAATTATGCCTCTTTATTCTTATGGAAGTTTAACTGGTTATTTAATGATGGGACAGGCCGTTATAGGAACATATAGAAATTATTCTGAAATCATTGAAAAATCTAAAGAATATTTTCAAGATAAAGAAATATTAAAAAAATATATCACAGAAATTACAATTTTAAACGAGGAACAAGTTTATGCTTTTGCGAATATTTGTGATGTATGTGCAAAATACATTTCACTTACAAACCGTATCCAAGCAAAACATGATCATCTTGCCCAAGAAGTTAAACACTATATCATTGCAAACTACAATAAACAAATTACAATTGAAGAATTATGTTCTTATTTTTTCTGTAGTCGTGGAACTCTACTTAATCATTTTAAATCAAAATACAATACAACAATCCATCAATATCTTTTGGATTATCGTTTAAAAAAAGCCACAGAACTTCTTATAAATGATGAGTTAAACGTTAAAGAAATTGCCTTTTTTTGTGGTTTTGAAGATCCTAATTATTTTTCTAAAGTATTTAAAAAAAGATATGGTCGATCCCCTCTAGAATTTAAAAACAATATAAATCAGTAAAAAAGCCCTTAGATTTCTCTAAGGACCTTTTTAACTTTATAATAATTTTATTCTACACCAATAATAAATGAATAAACAGGTTGTTTTCCTTCGATAATATCTACTTCTGCATCAAAGTTATCTTCAATGTAGCTTTCGATTTCTTCAACTTCTTCATCAACAACATCTTCACCTACAAGTAAAGTAATCAATTCAGAATCTTCATCTACTAATTTATCTAAACATACTTTAACCGCATCTAATTTATTTGGTTTACAAGCAACAATATCTTTTTCAACTAAAGCCATATAATCATTCGCTTTAATTTCAACACCATCAATATTTGTATCTTTGATTGCAAATGTTACTTGTCCAGTTTTAACATGAGATACTGCATCTTCCATTTCAGCAATATTATCTTCCAATGAAACTTCTGGATTATACATAACACATGCTGATAATCCTTGAGGAATTGTTTTTGTTGGAATAACAATAACATTGACTTCTCCTTCTAAGATTGTAGCTGTTTGTTGAGCAGTCATTACAATATTAGAGTTATTTGGTAAGATAATAACATTTTTAGCATTTACTTCTTTAACAGCTGCAACCATATCTTCAGTAGATGGATTCATTGTTTGTCCACCACTTACAACATAATCACAATGTAATTCTAAGAATGCATCTTCTACACCTTGTCCAGCACAAACAGAAATAATAGCTGTTTCTTTAGCTTCACGTTTTTGAGGTTTGCTATCATCAACACCTACAATACTTCCTTGATTTGCTGCAGCATTTTGTAAGTTATTTGCTTGTTCTTGCATATTTTCAATTTTTAACTTCACAAATTCACCAAATCTTTGTGCTAAGTTTAAAGCTTCACCTGGTTTTAATGTATGTACGTGTACTTTAACGATATCTTCATCTTGTACAACGACGATACTGTTTCCTGGAATTCTTTCTAATTCTTTCTTTAATTGGTTTTCTGAGAATTTATCAATTAATGAAGGTTCAAGACGAACAATAAATTCTGTACAGTATCCATATCCTTCTTCACCAGATTCTAATTCAGTTCCAGCATTGACTTGACCTTCGGATTTAATATCAACAAAATCAACACGATCACCTGATAAAGCAGCCATAAATCCAGTTAAAACCAACAATAAACCTGCTCCACCACTATCAACAACACCAACTTCTTTTAATACTGGAAGTAATTCAGGTGTTCTTTCTAATGAATTTTCTGCTTCTTTAACAAAATAAGAGAAAACATCTTCAATTTCCATACCTGGTTGAGTATATTCAACGATCTTTTCACTTGCTTCTCTAATAACAGTTAAAATAGTTCCTTCAACAGGTCTCATAACAGCTTTATAAGCAACTTCTGCCCCACTTTTCCAAGCATTAGCAAAAGCAACAGCATCAACACTTTCATGACCTTCTAAGCCCATTGCAAATCCTCTAAAGATTTGTGATAAGATAACACCTGAGTTACCACGTGCTCCCATTAATAAACCTTTAGATAATTTTTTAGCAATATCATAAATATTGTCACTATCCATATCTTTGATTTCTGCTGCTCCAGCATTAAAAGTCATAGACATGTTTGTTCCAGTATCCCCATCAGGTACAGGGAATACATTTAAAGCATCTATTTCAGGATGATTATTATGAAGAGTATTCGCACCACATAAAACCATCTCTTTAAATAGCTTTCCTGTAAGTATTTGCATATTTTTCCTCCACTAATCGATATTACGAAGTCCTTGAACATAAACATTAACTGCCTCAACTTTGACATCTAATGTTGATTCAACAACGTATTTCACTTTCTTTTGAACTTCAACTAAAATTTCATTAATTTTAATTCCATACCCTAAAATGATATATAAATCTAAAATTAAACCAGTTTCTCCATCACTCGCAATAATTCCTTTAGAATAATTTTCTTTCTTTAATAATTCATAAAATCCATCTTTTAATTTCTTTTGGCTAGCCATACCTACTACACCATAACATTCAGTAGCAGCTCCACCAGCTACAGTAGAAACTACATCTAAAGAAATATTTACTGATCCTAAATTTGTATTTTTTTCAATCATCAAGTTATCCTCCTTAAAATGATTTCATGTTCAAACATTATTATACCTTAAAAATATAATATTTACAAATTATAATCACTCTTTTAGTATCTTTCCAACCGCAAGCCATCATATCACATATTATTAAAAAAAAATACAAATTAACTCATTTTTATCATCATATAAAGTATTTATAATCACAAATATTGATAAAAACAGCTTTTTTGTAAAAAAATGTTTGCATTATACTATAAATAATGTTAATATAACACAGTACGTAGAACAACTACTAAAGGAGGGAAAGAACATGTCAAGAAAATGCCAAATCAGTGGTAGAGGTCCATTATCAGGAAACACTCGTTCTCATGCGTTAAACTCAAGTAGAAGAAAATGGAATGTTAACTTACAAAAAGCTACTATTTTAGTAGATGGTAAACCTACAAAAGTTAGAATTTCTGCTAAAGAGTTAAGAACATTAAGAAAAGCTGGATAATAGATGAAGACAGTACATAGTACTGTTTTTTTTGTTTATAAACAACTTATTAAAAAACAAAACACCTGTAGAAAGTATAAACAATACAACAAAAGCAAAATCTTATTTTCAAAAAAAAAAAGACATCGATCATTACCTTAAAAGCAATAAATCCGATGTCTTTTATCTTTAACTCCAAATTGACTATAAAAGTCTATAACACATTTTATTAAATCATAAATCACTATATAGCCATACATTTATATGTGTTATATAGCTTTTATTATTTAATCTTCTTTATTTCTTCTTTGAAGTGCAATATAACCCCCAGCTGTTGCCATAAGTAAAATATATGGTACAACTGACATATCATCACCAGTTTTTATATGAGAGTTATTTTTTGTTGATGATGTTTTATTGTCATCTTCTTTTTTAATACTTGTTTGTATTTGATCATTTGGTTTTTGATTTGGTTGATCATTATTTCCAGTTTGAGAAACTGTTTTTAAATTCTTAATGGCATCTTGTAGAGATGCTAAAGCTTGATCAACTTCATCTTGAGTTGTATTTTCATTTTGTAAAACATCTTTTGCATGATCTAATGCTTCTTTAAATGCTTTCCATGAATCTACCGTATAATCTTTTTCAACAAAATCATTAGTTGTTTCAATAACATTTGATAATTCTTTTTTATCTACTATTACAGGAGCATCAATTAATCCTTTAATAGCCTTATCTAAATCATCATAAGCCTTATCAACTTGTTCTTGAGTGGCAGTTTTATTTTCTAAAACTTTTAATGCCTTATTATAAGAAGTTTTTAAATCATTCCATGAATCTACTGTATAATCAGCTTCGTTTAATTTTTGTACTTCTTCTATTAATCTTGATAAATCAGTAGTATCAGCTGCATTTTTTAATGCATCGATAGCATTTCTTAAATTTGTTTCTACAGTTGTAGTATCAGTAGTACCTTTAACATATTCCTTTTGACCAGCGATTAAAGCATCAACCATATTAGACACTAAAACGGAAGACTTACCGCTTATATCTAATTCTTCAGCTTCATTAATCATATCTCTTAAAGTGTTATCTTCTTGTGGTTGTTCATAAGCAAATTTTACTTCAGAAACTTGATACCAATAACCTGGTTTAGCTACAGTTAAACGGACTCTGACATATTTTACTGCTGTTTTTTCAAATGTTGCTGTGTAATCTAAATCATTTTCCGTAATTGATCCAACTTTAGTCCATGTTTCACCATCTAATGAAACTTCAATATCTGCACCTTTTAAAGCATCAGCACCTACATTAGAAGGTTGAATAACTTGAACACTTGTCATATTAACGGCTGTAGGAAAACTAAATCTAAATTCTTTATCTACTGCTTGTTCTTTTCCAAACCAACACTTAGTATTCAAATCATTATCTATCATCTTTTCATAACTATATTCTTTAGTTGGATTCCATTGATTTCTTTCGTAATAATTATCTGTTGCAGTAATTGATGGCGTATTTCCATCAGGTTTTACTAAATTTGATTTAGCAGTTTTAATTGTTTCATAAGCTGCTTTAGCAGTGTCATCATTTAAAGTATCACTAAATAATAGTGTTTTACCAGCATCTACAGCTTGTTTATATGCTTCATATCCACCAACATAATCATCTTTTTTTAGTGGGTATGTACTTTGTACATATAATGCATAGTATTCTATTTTAACTACTTTTGCTTTGGCTTTGATAAGTTTATCATATACTTCATCAACTTCTGCTTGTGTTGCATCAGTTTTATCATTAATAGCTTTAGCAGCTATTAATGCAACTTCATATTCACTAAATGTTTCATTGATATAATCTTTTTCTTTTAATGCATTTGTTACTTCATTATTTAAAGCTGCTTTATCTGTATATAATTCATAAGTAAATACATAAACAGCACCTTCTTTAGTATAAGTACCAGTAATTGGTTTATTATCAATTACACGATATCCATAAATAGGATCTGCACTAAATTCAAATTCTTCACCAACTGTTCCATATTTAGTTACTTCATGTTTTAATTCTTGATTGTTTTCATCTACGAAACGAATAGTAATTTTACCTAAATCACCCGCTGTTAAGAATTCCCCAACATCTGGTAATGTAGATCCTTTTTCAAATCCAGCAACATTACCTAATTTAGTATAATTTTCTTGGAAACTATCAAAATCAGTAATTGAATTACTACTTGTATTCCATGATTTAGAAGCTAATGCACGTAACTCATCAGCAATATCTTCAGTAATTACATCTTCACTACATAAATTTGGATTATCACACCAAATTGCCAATGAAGCACCCTTGATAAAATCAGAACCATCATTTACAGCTGGATTTCCTTGGAATTTTCCAGGTGACCATTCATTATAGATTTTACGATCTGCATTTAAGTTATCAAATGAATGTTGTTCTCTGCCATCTGTAGGTTTACTATTACGTAATACATAATAGAAAAAGCTTGCATTGATATTGTAAATTGTATCATGGCCTTTATTAATGAATGTTTGTAAATTTGCAATACTTGAATTCCATGACATTTGTGACCAGAAATCAATTCCAATATAGTCATGCATTTTTATTTTTTGTGCACCTTCATAAGAATTTTCACCATAATAAACACCATCATTCCAAATTCTTGGTGTAAATCCACGATTATGTACATATTCTGCTAAATCATTGATATATCCAGCAATTACATCTTTCCAAATATATCCTTGACCATATTTTTTAACTGCATATGAATTTAATACACTCTTATATTCTGTAGTAAATGGTGCACGGTCAAACTCCATATACTCATCGCCACCAATATGGAAATCAGTACATCCTTCAAATAGATCCATATATTCATCATATAAACTACGAATATATGCAATAGCTTCAGGATTAGTAACATCTAAACCAGATTTATAATGATTTCCACTAGTATTAACTTGCCCATATTCTGGATGAGCTTTTAAAATTTGATCAACATGACCTGGACTATCAAATGATGGAATAACATTAATACCATATTTTTTAGCTTCTGCTAATATTTCTCTCACTTCTGTCTTTGTTAAATATTGATCAGAAACGATAGATGGATCTGTTTCACATTCAATTCTAAATCCCATATTTTCAGAAAAATGAATTTGAAGAGCATTCATTTTCATATATGACATTTCTCTAATTTGACGAATAAACCAATCTTTAGAAATATATTTTCTAGCACAATCGACATGTACTCTGCGTTCTGCAACATTTGGATAATCTACGATTTCACCGTAAACTAATCCATCGTTAGTAATAATCAAATTTTGGATTGTTCTTAATCCGTGCATAATAGCATTTTCACTAGCACCAGTTAAACGAACTCCATTTTCTCCAATAGTGATTTTATATGCTTCTTTACTATTAGAGCTACTAGTAATTGAACTTGTTTGATCAATATCAATCAAAATATCTCCATAACTCACATCTTTTTCTTGAGCATAAACCATTGCTAACGGAGATGAAATAATTTCTTTTTCAACAAATTCTGAATTTACTAATTTTACCACTTCTTGTAATCTTGCATTTTCGATATTAGTTTGATTTGCTAAAACAGCTAATCGACTATCGTTAGTCATTTTCCAAACTTTATGGCTACTATCTGCTTTGTAAGATTGAAGAATAGGATTTGTTAATGCTTGTAATTGTTGATCTGTAAGGTTTGAAATACTGTCGCTAGATGTTGTTGCAACATTGCCTTTAGCTAAAACTGCCTGAAAACCGACTGCTTGACAAATAATAGCAACTACCAAAAGTGCCGGTAAAACTACTTTAAGAAACTTATTCTTCGATACTTTTCCTTTCATTTTCTACTCACTTTAAATTAATAAATTAATACATATACTAGTTTTTATTAATGATGTAAATTAGGTATATAAAACCAAAAACCTTATCTAAAACTTTAATTTATGCTAATTATTATCAATTGTTTTATCAATAATAGAATATTAGTAAATTATTATAATAGAATAGTAATTCTGCTATATTTGTGAATGCCTATTTAAGCGAGTCATAAAACTATAAATAATACCCCTTAACATCAACATTAATCATTCACTAGTGTTTTATGCGTTATTTAAATACTAATTTAACCCCTTTCTTGATTTTTGTTTTCCCTTTTAAAATACAAATATTTAAAGTTAGCGCTTACATCCCTCCTTAAAAAATGTATTGGGTTTAAATAAAATGACCGTATTTTTTTATAAAAACCTAACATCATATTCACTTCTATAAGAATCATATCATGATATAAATATATATTCAATAATATTTAACATATTATCCCGCTTTTTGTGATTTTTTTAACAATTAATAAAAAACATAACAAACTACTACAATTACAAAAAATTTTTTATCCATTAATAAACGCTTAAAAACTGTATTCATCCCAAAAATCCAGTTATCAATACAACTATAAAAGCCAAAAAAGTGAGATGAAACTGAACTCACCCCACTATATTTACTCGCTATTCTATCTTTTAAATCCTTTCTTAAATGATTCAAAGATAGATTCTTTTTTACTTAATTTTTGTAATTGTTCATACAATGATTTTTCTTTACTAGAAAGTTTTGTAGGAATTTTAACTTCAACCTTAACCATTTGATCTCCGTATCCGTTTCCTCTTAAATCTTTGACCCCTTTACCTTTTAATCTTAAAGTTGTTCCAGATTGTGTTCCTGCAGGAATTTTAACTTTCACGTCACCTTGTACTGTTGGTACATCTACCTCACATCCTAAAGTTGCATCAACTGAACTAATAGGAATTGTAACATAAATATTACGTCCTTCACGAATAAAGTGTGTATTGTTTCTTACACGGATTTCTACAAATAAGTCACCATTAGATCCACCATTAGATCCTCTTCCACCTTTACCAGCAACACGTAATTGTTGGCCATCATTAATACCAGCTGGAATATCTAATTGAACAGTAACTGTTTTAGTAATATATCCTTTACCATGACAGTCAGGACATTTAACTTTAATTTCTTTACCAGTACCATTACAATGTGGACATGTTGTTTGTGTTACAAATGTACCAAATGGAGATTGTTGTTGTTTAGAAACAGTTCCTGTACCATTACAATGCGAACATGTTTGTACATCGTTTGGTGTTTTTGCACCACTACCATGACAATGTGGACATTCTGCATCATAAGTTACTTTAATATCTTTTTTAACACCATTGATTGCATCCATGAAATCAATTTCTAGACGCATTAAATGATCATCACCACGACGTGGTCCATTTTGTCTTTGACGACGACTTCCCCCGCCACCAAAGAATGATCCAAAAATATCTCCTAAATCGACATCTTCAAAACCAAATCCACCAAAGCCACCGGCTCCAGCACCACCTGCACCTTGTTCAAAGGCTGCATGTCCATAACGATCATAAGCCGCTCTTTTATTATCATCAGATAAAACTTCGTAAGCTTCTTGAACTTCTTTAAATTTTTCTTCTGCATCAGGTTCTTTACAGATATCGGGATGATATTGTTTTGCTTTTTTACGGTATGCACGTTTTATTTCATCAGCGTTTGCTGTTTTTGAAATCCCTAAGACTTCATAAAAATCTCTTTTACTTGCCATAAAATCATCCTTTCTATAATACTTTTAAAAAACCAAGGAAGAACCTTGGTTTTTTAAGTGATTAGTTCTTTTCTTCGAAATCAGCATCAACAACATTATCATCATTGTTATTTGATGTTGTTTGTCCAGCACCACTATTAGGGTTTGCTTGTTGTTGTTGATAAGCATATGATGCCATTTGTTGAGCCATTTGTTCTAATTCTGACATTTTAGCTTCAAGAGTAGCCATATCATTGTTATCTAAAGCAGTTTTTAATTCAGTTTTTAATTGTTCTGCTTGTTGTTTTTGATTAGCATCAATCTTATCACCTTGTTCAGCTAAAGCTTTATCAATTTCATTGATCATTTGTTCAGCTTTATTTCTTGTTTCGATATCTTTACGTTTCTTTTCATCTTCAGCTTTATTAGCTTCAGCTTCTTTTACCATACGGTCGATTTCTTCATCAGATAATCCTGTAGAGTTTTGAATAACGATTGATTGTTCTTTTTGAGTTTTTAAATCTTTAGCTTTAACATTTACGATACCGTTAACGTCAATTGAGAAAGTAACTTCGATTTGAGGTACTCCTCTTGGAGCTGGTTCGATACCATCTAATTTAAATAAACCTAATTGTTTATTATCTCTAGCCATTGATCTTTCACCTTGTAATACGTTGATATCAACAGCTGGTTGATTATCAGCAGCAGTAGAGAATACTTGTGATTTAGTAGTTGGAATTGTAGTATTTCTTTCAATCAATACTGTCATAACTCCACCCATTGTTTCGATACCTAATGAAAGAGGGGTAACATCTAATAATAAGACATCTTTAACATCCCCAGCGATAACTCCACCTTGGATAGCAGCACCCATAGATACAACTTCATCAGGGTTTACAGATTTGTTAGGTTCTTTTCCAAGTAAACGTTTAACTGATTCTTGAACAGCAGGAATACGAGTTGAACCACCAACTAATAATACTTGATCAATTTCGCTTGGTTGCATTCCAGCATCACTTAATGCTTGTCTAACTGGTCCTTCAGTAGCTACAACTAAGTCTCTTGTAATTTCATCAAATTTAGCTCTTGTTAATGATAATTCTAAGTGTAATGGTCCAGCAGCACCAGCTGAGATGAATGGTAATGAAATTTGAGTTTGCATTACACCAGATAAGTCTTTTTTAGCTTTTTCTGCAGCTTCTTTAATACGTTGCATTGCCATTTTATCGTTAGATAAATCAATACCATTTTCTTTCTTGAATTCATCTACGATGTAGTCCATGATTTTCTTATCGAAATCATCCCCACCTAATTTATTGTTACCAGCAGTAGCTAATACTTCAAATGTACCATCAGCTAAGTCTAAGATAGATACGTCGAAAGTACCACCACCTAAGTCATAAACTAATACTTTTTGTTCTTGGTCTAATTTATCAAGACCGAATGCTAATGCAGCGGCAGTTGGTTCGTTGATGATACGTTCAACATCTAAACCAGCGATTTTACCAGCATCTTTTGTTGCTTGTCTTTGAGCATCATTGAAATATGCAGGTACAGTGATAACTGCTTTTGTTACTGTTTCACCTAAATAAGCTTCAGCAGTTGCTTTTAAGTTTTGTAAGATCATTGCTGAAATTTCTTGTGGTGTATAAGATTTACCATTTACGTTTTCTTTATGATCAGTACCCATATAACGTTTAACTGACATTACTGTATCAGGGTTTGTTACTGCTTGTCTTTTTGCAGCTTCCCCAACAATAATTTCACCATTTTTGAAAGATACAACTGAAGGTGTTGTACGATTTCCTTCTGGGTTTGCAATTACTTTTACTTCATTGTTTTCTAACACACTTACACATGAGTTTGTAGTTCCTAAGTCAATACCAATAATTTTTGCCATAATATAAATCCTCCTATTTTATTCACTTACTTTTACTAAAGATGCACGAATAACGCGATCTTTTAACATATAACCTTTTTGTAACTCTTCAACAACCATACCAGGTTTAAAGTTTTCATCACTTACAGTCATTACTGCTTGATGGAAGTTAGGATCAAATTCTTTACCTTCAGCTTCAATCACTTTAACTCCTTGGTTTTCTAATAATGTCATGATTTGTTTATAAATCATTTCATATCCTTTTAAGAAGTTTGCCACTTCTTCACTTGGATTTTCAATTGCTAATGATCTTTCAAAGTTATCAACGATTGGTAACATTTGTTCAATAAAACCTTGCATCATGAACTTTAAGTTATTTGCATGTTCATTTTGCATACGTCTTTTAATGTTTTCCATATCCGCAAACACTTTATAATAATCATTTTTCCATTTATCAACTTCACCTTGAAGAATTTTAATTTGATCTTCTTGATCAACTTTTTCCTCTTCAACAACTTCAGCCTCAGCTTCTTTGTTTTCTTCAACTTCTTCAGTTACTTCTTTTTCAACTTTAGTTTCCTCAGCCAATTTGTTCACCTCTATTTCTCATCTTGTTTATCTTCTAAACAAGCCTTTTCAATATTTTCAGATATATACTCTACTAATGCCACTACTTTTTCATAAGGCATTCTTGTTGGACCAATTACCGAAATAGAACCTTTTGATGTTTCCCCTGTTTTAAATGAAGCAGAGATTACTGAAACATCATTCATTTTTCCTAGAGGTGTTTCATTTCCAATATTGATTTGAATACCATCCTCACTCGATAACGGTAGAGTTTTCCACACTTTTGAATTTTCAAAAGCACTTACAAGTTTTCTTAATTTATCCACATCATTAAATTCTGGTTGATAGAGAATATTTTCTTTTCCAGAAAAATAAACACTATTTGAAGCAAATTTAACGAATGCTTCCAAAAACGCATTAAATAATTCTTCATGTTGCTTCACTTGCGTTGTAAGAATTGGTCGAACATCTCGTTCTAAACGAAATGCCACTTCACTGATAGGTGTTCCTATCAATAATTCATTCATCACATTAACACAACTTAATAAATCTTCCATTTCTACATCACTTGAAAATTGGAAAACTTTATTTTCAACATGACCTTGACTTGTAATGATAATTGCTGTTACACGTCCATCATCCAAAGGAACAACAGAGATGCGTTGCAACATATCATCTGAAGCATTTCCTAATGCAACACTTGTAAGATGAGTTAATTCACTCAACATGTTACAACTTTCATGCACCATCTCATTTAAATTTCGACGATGCTTATTAATAATTGTAGCAACTTGATTTTTTGTTCCTTCATCCAAATCAACTTTTCCTAAGTTATGAACATAGAAACGATATCCTTCTTTAGAAGGTACTCTTCCTGAAGAAATATGTGTTTTTTCTAGATAGCCATAATTTTCTAGAAAGTTCATTTCATTACGAATCGTTGCACTTGAATACGGTAGTTGATATTTTACCATCAATGCCTTGGATCCAACCGGTTCAGCATTTTCGATAAATTCTTCAACTATACATTTGAATATCAGCATTTGTCTTGCTGTTAACATCAAGTTCACCACCTTTAGCACTCCTATTTCTCTTGTGCTAAATACATTATACATTTTATTTTAGCACTGTCAACAACTTGGTGCTAAAAAAATAAAAAAATAGCATTCCTGCTATTTCATAAAATCAATTAATATATCATTTAAAACATATTGCCCTTCTTGCGTTGCTTTTAAATAATCATTTTCAATCATCAATCTACCCTTTTCTATATTTCTAGTAACCGCTTCTTTATATAGAATACAAGCATCTTCTTGATATCTTTCTTTAAATTTCTTTAAATCTAAACCTTCTTTTAAACGAAGTGACATCATTATTTGATTAAACATCGTTTCTTCTTTTGTTTCATCAATTGTTGTTGTTTTAAAATCACCATTTAAATATTTAGTAAGTGATCGACTATGTTCTATAATTTGTCCATCAATTTTACTACATGCACCTAATCCTATTCCATAATAATTATCATAATACCAATAAGTTAAATTATGCTTTGATTGATAACCTTGTTTAGCATAATTAGAAATTTCATATTTTTCAAAACCTATTTTTTCTAATTCTTGATCAATGAATAATGTTAATTGATATTCGCTTTCTTCATCTAAAGGTTGATAATTTTTATATTTTAAAATCGTTCCTTCTTCTAAAATCAAAGAATAATAAGAAACATGTTGTAAATTTAAAGTTTGTAAAACTTCTATATCCTTTTGAATATCTTCTTTTGTTTGTTTTGGTAAACCATACATCAAATCAATTGAGATATTATCAAAACCTATTTCTTTAGCGTATTTAATAATATTTTTTACTTGTGTTGTATTATGATGACGATCTATTTCTTTTAATAAATGATCTTGAAATGTTTGTACACCAATACTTAAACGATTAATACCACCTTTTTTTAAAATCTTTAACTTATAATAATCCATTGACTCTGGATTAACTTCCATACAATATTCTTCCACTTCTAAACTATAGGTTTTTAACATTGACATTAATTTTTCTAATTGTTCATCATTTAAAGCACTAGGGGTTCCCCCTCCAATATAAATCGTTTTTAAATGATGTTGCTCTATTTGTGATAATTCTTCATTTAATCTTTGTAAATAGAGATCACTTTGTTTTTGATCATAATAGACCTTGCAAAAATCACAATAACTACAAATAGACTCACAAAAAGGAATGTGTACATATAAACTTCTAGTCTCCATCTTTTAAACCAAATTCCTTTGCTAGTCCACCTAAAGAAGTTTCTTTATAAGCACTATTTAAATCTTTCCCTGTTTCTTTCATAACATTGACAATTGAATCAAAAGAAACTTTATTTTTTCTTAAATATCCTAATTGCTTCGCATAACTTGCTGCATCGATTGCACGTAAAGCTCCAAAACCATTTCTTTCAATACAAGGAATTTGAACATAGCCACCAACCGGATCACATGTTAGTCCTAAATTATGTTCAAGCCCCATCTCTGCAGCATATTCGATTAAAGAATTGTTAAGTTCTAAAATCCAACCATACGCTGCCGCTGCCATCGCACAGGCACTTCCTACCTCTGCTTGACATCCGCCATCAGCACCAGAAATTGTTGCATTATGTTTAATAACATTTCCAAATAATCCAGCAACGGCCAAAGCTTTGATCAATTCTTTACGAGGAATCTCTAATTGTTTATAACAATAAAATAACACTGCTGGTAAAATTCCACTTGCTCCACATGTTGGTGCAGTAACAATTTTATTACCACAAGCATTTTCCTCAGAAACTGCATAAGCATAGCTTGAAACAAGCAATCTTTCTCGATCACTTTCTCTTCGCGTATTGATAGCTTGTTGATACATACTTTTAGCAACTCTTTTTAGTTGTAACCTTCCAGGAATCACTCCTTCATGATGTAAGCCATTTTGTACACAGGTAAACATACTATCTAACACTTCAAATAAGTAGGCCTTAAAATGTTCATCTTCATAATTTAAAACATAATCATAGAAGGAAATACCATTGTCTTCAATATATTGAATAATTTCTTTAAGATTTTTATGAGGATAGATTTGTTTTGTTTGTTGCAACTTACTTCCTTCATATTCAACAGTTCCTCCACCTATAGAATAAGCAGTAATTGTATCAAGAATTTCTTCATCTTGGTACACATAAAATTTCATTCCATTTGGATGATAAGGTAAACGATCACTTTTAAAACGAACAATCGTTTGCTTGCCCAATGTTTGTTTAATAATATAATCTGTTAAATGACCTTTTCCAGTTAAGGCAAGCGACCCATATAATTCAACTTCAAAACGTGAAGCATTTGGATATTGTTCTTTTATTTTAGAAGCTGCTCTTTGCGGACCCATTGTATGTGAAGAGGATGGTCCAAATCCTATCTTAAATAATTCTCTTAATGATTCCATAATTTCTCCTATATTCTTAACATAAATAATTCTAAGCCTAATTTTTTATCTATTTGTCCCGTCTTAATTTTAACATCCAATAAAGATAATTCATTTAAACATCTAAGTAGTTCATCTATTTGAAAAAATTGACCTTCTTTTCTTACATATTTTAAACGAAAAGGATTAACTGCCAACATTTTAGCAATTTCTTGATCAGTATACCCTTTTCTATCTAATAATTTTACTTGATAAATCAACCGCATAGAATTAGCTACCAAAACAATCAATTTAACTGGTTCTTCATTAATTGTCATTAAATCTTTATAAATAGACATCATCTTTTGTTTATCTTTACTTAAAATAGCTGTTGTTAAATCAAAAACATTTTCATCCAAGGGACGACTGACAAGTTCTTCAACACAATGAATATCAATATGCTGTGTATATAAACAAAGCTTTTCTACTTCACTAGCAATATCCATTAAATTTGTTCCTTTTCTACTTAAAAGTAACTCTAAAGCATCATCATCAATAGTACAATTTCTTTTTTTAACAGCCTGTCTTGCTGTATCAGAAACTTTATAATAATTTAAAGGATTGATTTCATAAAACTGTGCTTCTTTTCTTAACATCTTGACAACTTTTTTTCTTTCATCAAAATTCTTTTCATCATTAAAAATAACAAGATGCACTGTTTTATCTAAATAAGGTAAACATTGCATAAAATAATCTATATCATGATTATCTTTTTTTATTTTTTTGGTTGTTAGAAAATCTGCTTTTTTAATAACAACCATTTTTTCATCACTTAAAAAAGGAGGTGTCATTACATCTTCTAAAACAACTTTCATTCCCTCTTTAGAAACATCATAAACTGTATAATTCATCCGTTCTTGATTACAATGATGATCTTTTTTTAACTTATCTAAACGTTGATCCATCAGTAATCTTTCTGTTCCATATAATACATATAACATATCATCACCATAGATATTATAAACTAAAAACCACTTGAAGTCATGACATAATTCTTACCTCCATAATAAACAATCTTAACCATTCCCTGAAGATCACTTCGATAAATTTTCACCCCATATGCTTCCAAACGATTTAATGTTAAATAAGATGGATGTCTATAACGATTATTCTTTCCTGCAGAAATAAGTGCTACTTTAGGATCAATCATTTTAAACAAATCATCACTTGAAGAACTGCTACTTCCATGATGTGCCACTTTTAAAACGTCGACATCTAAATGATGATATGTCTGATATAAATCACTTTCCACCTCTTTAGAAATATCACCTGTAAATAAATAATTTAAATAGTTGATAGTCACGTAAATAATAGAAGAGCGATCATTTGAATTTGTATAATATTTATCTAAAGCTAAATTTTTAAAAACTAAATCGCCAATTTTCTTTTTTTTAAAATCATAGATAACCTTTTTAACTTTAAAATGTTCTTTCAAAGACGCTAACGCTCCACAATGATCATAGTCTTCATGCGAAATAAAAACGGCATCCAAATAAAAAACACCCTGACTTTGTAAATAAGGAATCAACCGAGAAGTCGCAAGATCACTCTTTTGTAATCCCCCAGTATCAATCAATACATTTCCTCTAGCATAAGGCTGTTGAATAAAAAAACAATCCCCTTGACCCACATCAATCATCACAACTTGTCCTTTCATGTTGTAATAAGGATAAAAATAAAAAGCAAGTAACACACTTAATAATAGACATACTTCTTGGGTTACTTTTCTATTGACATTCAATTTATAAATTCCTTTTAAATAAAGATAATAATAAACACCTATAAAAAATAAAGTCGGTTGACTAAAAGGCAATGTAAAAGAAAAATCATAAATAAAAGCAATCATTTTTAATAACAATTCATATTCTAAAGATAAAAAAGGTAAAACATATTTTCCAAGTAATAAATAATAAAGCATACTTTTATAAATCATTTCTATATAAGGCATTAGAAGAATACCTATTAAAAAAGAAAACACCGGTAAAACATGTTGAATAGAAATAATAATGGGAATTGAACCTAAAAATAAATAATATTTCCCTGCTTTTTGATTTTGTAAAAGTAAAATAAAAAAATAAATCAAATAAGAAAAAATAAAAGATAAATTATAAACCAAATAAGGATTATACATTAACATACCAACTGTTAAAAAAGAAAAAATATCCAACTGATTTAACCATTTACCAAAAATCATTGGTAAAAAAAGCATTAGATACGCTCTTAAATAAGAAATATTATAAGGAATACTAAACATGTAAACCCCAATCAATATAAGAGATATACATTTTTGTCCCTTTTTTGAAAAAAAGAATTTTAAAAAATTCATCAACCATTTCTGTAAAATTGTAAGATGCATACCCGAAAGAGCAAATAAATGAACAATCGAGAGTTGCGTTAACTTTTGATAATATTCTTTCATTTGTTCATCTTTTGTTCCTAAAATAAATAAAGACAACAGACTTTTTACTTTGGAAGATGTCTTGATTCTTTTTTCTAAATAATGATATAGATGATCTTGATGTTGATTACTTTTTATTTTTTCAAGTTGTAAAGTATCAAAAATATTTAAACTATATAAATAATATTGATAATTAAACGCATAATCATTTTGTATTTGATGGAAGTTATAAGGTTTTCCTATCAAAGAAATGTTATCAAACAACGAAATATTTTTAAATTCTCCATAAACCTTTACTTTATGATACCCCCTCTTGACAACAATACTTTGATCATCCTTACTTACGACCTTTCCTGAAATTTCATTTTGATTTAAAGGTTGTGGTAAATAAAAAAAGAGAAATAAGAGAAATGATAATAGTAAACTTACACTCAATAGTATTTTAAAATGTTTTAAATACAGAAAAATAAAATAAAAAATAAGAAATACATATAAAATAGGATGTAACATTTTAGCTAAAACAACCGCCAATAAAGGAAGTGCTAGATAAAAACCTTTTCCTTTTATAAACATAAATACTCTCTTAATCGAAGATATGTCTTTTCACCAATTCCTTGAATATTCATTAAATCTTCAATTGTTTGAAATGGTGTTTTTTGTCGATACTCATCAATCTTTATGGCTGTTTTTTCTCCTATTCCTTTTAATTTCATTAAATCATCAAGTGAAGCATGATTTAATGAAATCAGATTTTGACCATGAGGTAAATAAAGTTTACTTTCATTTGTAAGTTGATAATTTTCATTAAATTGATAATGGTTATCTGTTTGCAGTTTTGTTAAAACATCATTAATTGTTGGTTTTGTTTTAAAGGAGAGTTTTTTTTCAAACTCTCCTTCTACATAAATGACAATATTTTGTTTGGTTTGAATATTTTCAACAATAGCTGTTGGCTTTACATAACTATAAATGAGAGAAATAAAAAATAGGACTATAAGTCCTATCTTTTCAAAACTATTCATAATCTTGTTCAATATTTAAATGACGATAAGCCTCAGCTGTTGCTATACGTCCTCTTGGCGTTCTTTTAATCAAACCAATTTGTAATAAATAAGGTTCATTGACATCTTCTAAAGTTTGTGGTTCTTCCCCAATAGATGCAGCAATTGCTTCAAGTCCTACAGGTCCTCCTTTAAAACGATGAATGATTCCTAATAAATACTTATGATCAACATCATCTAATCCTAAATTGTCTACTTTTAATCTTTCTAATGCTTCAATTGTTCTATCTCTTGTAATTGTTGCATCGCCGTAAAACTGCGAAAAGTCTCTGACTCTTCTAAATAATCTATTTGCAATACGTGGTGTCCCACGACTTCTTCTTGCAAGTTCCCTTTTAGCATCATCATCCATAACAATATTATACACACGACTTGTACGATCAATAATTTGAGTCAGTTCTTCTTCACTATAATATTCTAATTTTGAAACAATACCAAAACGGTCTCTTAATGGTGCTGATAAATCACCTGCTCTCGTTGTTGCCCCAACAAGGGTAAAAGGTGGTAAATCAATTCTTACTGATCTTGTAGATGCTTCTTTTCCGATGACAACATCAATACAAAAATCTTCCATCGCTGGATATAAAATTTCTTCTACCACTTTATTTAAACGATGAATTTCATCAATAAATAAAACATCACCTGGTTCAAGAGCTGTTAAAATAGCTACTAGATCCCCTGTTTTTTCAATACTTGGACCTGTTGTAATTTTAATATGCGTCCCCATTTCATGAGCAATGATCATTGACATAGTTGTTTTTCCTAAACCTGGTGGTCCATAAAGTAAAACGTGATCTAACGACTCATCACGAAGCTTTGCAGCCCCTACAAACACTTTTAAATTTTCTTTAAGATTTGTTTGTCCAATATATTCATCAAAATCACTTGGACGAAGCGAACTTTCATCATCTTCTACAATTTCAGGATCTAAAACCTCGTTCATGTTTTCCCTCCTATTTAACAATTAAACTTAATGCTTTTTTGACATAACCATTTGTATCTAAATTTTCATCTGTCAATTTCTTAACAACTTTATCTACTTCACTTTGTTTATAACCTAATGCAATTAATACTTCCATAGCTTCTTCCAATTCTTGATTAACGACCGTTTGTTTTGTAGCAGTTACTTTTCCTTGTAAATCAAGAATAATTTGTCCTGCTGCTTTAGGTCCAATACCTGGTATTTTCTTTAAATAAGTCATATTGCCACTTTCAATAGCTTCACAAATTCCTTCAACATCTCCACTTGCTAGCATTGTACAAGCACTTTTACAACCAATTCCTTTAACTGAAATCAATTTTAAAAATAAATCTTTTTCTTCTTTTAAATTAAATCCATACAATAAAATACCATCTTCTTTTACTTGTTGATAAAGATAAACAACCACTTCTTTTCCTTTAGAAAAAGCATAAGGATTGCTCACATAAATTAAATAACCAATCCCATTATTTTCTAAAACAATATGATCACTTTGAATATCAACAATCAAACCTTTAATATAGCTATACATACATTTCTCCTATTACTATTATATTATAAAAAACGAATCATTTCGTCTCAAATTTGTCTCAAATTTGTCTCAATTATATCATAGTATCTATTAACTGAAAATAAAAAATCAGGCATAAAGCCTGATTCATTAATCATAGAATTCGAATTCAAAATCAAGAATAGAAACAGCATCTCCATCTTGACATCCTGCGTTTCTAAGAGCTTCATCAATTCCCATATTACGCATTTTAATAGATAAACGTTTAATTGCATCATCACTTACTAGAGAAGTCATGGATACAAGACGTTCAATCTTCTTACCAGTAATTGTCCACTGACCATTACCTAAATTATGAACAACAAATGGTGCCTCTTCTTCTTCATAATTATAAACAACTGTATTTTCTTCTACTTCTTCCATATCAAACTTAGGTGCAGTTTCTAAAGCATCTGCAACAGCATATAATACTTGATCAACACCTTCATGAATAATTGCTGAAATAGGGAATACTTTAACATCTTCTCCTACTTTTTCTTTGAAAGCTTTTAAATTTTCTTCAGCATTTTCTTCATCCATTTTATTAGCTACGACAATTTGCGGTCTTTCTAATAAACGATATTGATATTGTCCAAGTTCTTCATTAATTGTACAATAATCTTCATAAGGATCACGTCCTTCAATACCACCCATATCAATAATATGAACAATAACACGACATCTTTCAATATGTCTTAAAAATTGATGACCAAGTCCTTTACCTTGACTTGCCCCTTCAATTAATCCTGGAAGGTCAGCCATAACAAAGTTACGACCATCTTTTGCTTGAACGACTCCTAAATTAGGAACAATAGTCGTAAAATGGTAATCAGCAATTTCTGGTCTTGCACGTGAAACAACAGATAAGAATGTTGATTTACCTACTGAAGGGAACCCTACAAGTCCAACATCTGCTAATAATTTAAGCTCACAGCAAACATCAAATTTTTCTCCCGGTTCTCCTCTTTCACAAATTTGTGGTGCAGGATTTCGAGAAGTTGCAAAACGCGCATTTCCTCTTCCACCACGACCACCTTTAGCAAGAACGACACGTTGTCTGTCTTCTGTTAAATCAGCCATGATTTTTCCAGTTTCTTCATTCATAATAACTGTCCCCACTGGTACCTTGATTACTAAATCACTTGCATCTGCACCATGCATTTTTTTAGCCATCCCATTACCACCAGGACGTGCCTTATAAACACGTTTATATTTTAAATCTAATAACGTTGATAAAGATGTTGTTGCTTCAAAAATAATGCTTCCACCTTTTCCACCGTCTCCACCGGCAGGTCCACCTTTTGGAACATGTGCTTCACGTCTAAAAGCCACTGTTCCATCTCCACCTTTACCAGCTTCAATATATATTTTAGCTTTATCGATAAATTGCATACTTCCACCTCTCTTTCAAAAAAAAATCCCTTTTCAGGGATTTCATTATGCAGCTGGGTAAACTGATACTTTTTTTCTATCTTTTCCCATTCTTTCGAATTTAACAATTCCATCACACATAGCGAATAAAGTGTCATCTCCACCTTTTCCTACGTTAGTACCTGGATGAATTTTAGTACCTCTTTGTCTATAAATAATAGAACCAGCAGTAGCGAATTGTCCGTCTGATAATTTAGCTCCTAATCTTTTTGATTTTGAGTCACGACCGTTTTTAGTTGATCCAACCCCTTTTTTAGAAGCGAATAATTGTAAATCTAATTTAAACATCATGATGTTATTCCTCCTCATAGGTTATCTTGATATATTGATGATAGTCTTCTGTAAATGATTCCAAACTAATCACAAGAGTCTCTAGTATCACTTGCATTACTTCATCATTTTCATACACATCTATCATTATATTACCATTTTTTAAAATAATTGCACACTTTTTTTCTTCTAGAAATCCCTTTTTAGCAAGAGTATTGCAAATACCTGTAGCCACAGCACTTACGCCAGCACACACAAGATCTTTGCCATATTCGCCAAACTGGGCATGTCCTTTTATTTTAATTTGCGTAATATATTTATTATTTCTTTTTATTTGAACTTTAATCATTATTTAACGTTGATTGCATCAACAATTAATTTTGTATAAGGTTGTCTATGACCTTGTTTTTTGTGGTAATGTTTTTTAGCGTTATATTTATAAATAGTTACTTTTCTTTCTTTACCTTGTTTTTCTACAGTAGCTTCTACAGTAGCACCTTCAACGTAAGGAGCACCAATAGTTACAGTTTCATCTCCAACTAATAATACTTTATCAAAAGTAACTTTTTCTCCTGCTTCAACTTCTAATTTTTCTACGAAAATTGCATCACCAGCTTCAACTTTTAATTGTTTTCCACCTGTTTCGATAATTGCGTACATACCGCACCTCCTATAAATTTTTTCTAAGACTCGCCAACCAAGGCAGCAAACGCATTTAATACCTCTTATGTGCGGTTGTAGTCTAGAGGTCTACAACAAGTGCATTATACTGAATATTCCAATTAAAGTCAATGCGATTTCTTAGATTTTATCAAATAAATTTTTATTGTGTCAAAATCATAAAATCGTTGATGAAAATGATAGATATTTTGATAAGGTCGAAAATATTCAAGCTGTTTATTTATTTTCACTCTTTTTTTACTAAGATGATCACTCATTAATGTTTCCATATAAATCAAACGATAATTTTTAAGATATAAAATAACTTGATAAAATAAATATCCTAAAATAATTTTTCTCCCTATTTGTTTCGTAATAATCCATAAAATACAAATAAACAATAGTGAAACTTTTATTTGTATTTGCATGGCTTTTTGATAATCTATGAAATAAGATAAAAATAATAATAAAAGTTTTGAACCATCCAAAGGATAAACTGGAAGTAAGTTGAATATTAAAATATAAATATTGATTTTAGCTAACAATGGTTCTTTTATAAAAAGAAAAAAAATAAAACAAATAAGATTAATAAATGGACCACAAAGAAGCATCCCTATTTCTTCATAGACATAATGCTTTCCTAAATCTTTTAACAATAAAAAAGCCCCAAAAGGAAGTATCATGATTTTTTCAATTTCAAAAGAGAAATAAAGAGCAACGAGATAATGTCCTATTTCATGTAAAATAGAAAAAAGTAAAAAAGCTACATAATAAGAAGATCTTGATATAAAAGCTAAAAACAAATAAAGATAAGTAAGGGGATGTATTTTCATTTTACATCCCCAAATATTCTTGATAAGTGATTTGTTTTCCTAAATATTCAAATATCATTTTAAACTTTTGTTGATACAAAGCAATTGTATCCCCTTGTTTTATTTTCTGAAATGTTTTTACTTGAATATCTTTTAACTTAGAAAAAGTAATTTCCGTACCGTTTTCATCTAAAATAGTTACTTGTTGTTTTTTTACATCAATCACTTTACCGTTATTCATTGCAAGAACCTGATTTCCTGTTCCTTTATAATAATCATCCTTGATCAAGGTATATTGTAATTCTTGACTTACTTTAACATCTTCTGGTAAAAAATCTAAAACACTTTGTGAAACAAAGGTAATCAATTGTTGTAAATATTTTTGATTAAATATTTTTTGTTCAAGTTCTGGATTTTTCAAAACAATCAACGAACCTAAAACAACAATCATCATGACCATCAAACGCACCATACCATTATAAAGCTTTTTGAAATTATGATCATTAAGTGGTCTTTTCCTTTTTTCAATGCGTTTTCTTACATCATCCAAATCTGACATATAATCACCTATTACATCATATGAAATCATCCCAAAAAGATACGACTTAATAAACCTCTCCTTTTACATTTAGCAAAAGCTCTTTTATGTCCTAACAAACGATGTGCGATATTATCAAAACAATCATGTAAAAGATGACCCTTCAACAAATAAACAGGGCGTCCTTTATTATTAGCTTCAATCATTTCATGATCTTCATAAACAATTCCTAAAAGTGGTAAGGACAAAATATCTAAAGCATCATCGATCGTTAATGATTTGCCATCTTCAATATCATCTAAATTCACTTTATTAATAATCAACTTTAAATCCTGTATTCCCTTTTTAAGCAATAGGCCAATCACTCGGTCATTATCTCTTAATGTTGCAAGATCAAGATTAACAACAATAATTGCTTCATCAGCAATTGATGAGGCATAAGTAAACCCTTGTTCAATTCCTGCTGGTGAATCTACAATAATAAAATCAAAATCATTTTTTAAATAATCAATCAGTGCCGCCATGATCGATGCGTCTAAATTTTGAAAAGACAACGTTTTACACGCTGGTAATAAATAAAGTGTTTGTTCTCTTTTATCTTTGACCAACACCTGATGAATTTCACATTTACCAGAAATCACATCATTTAAATCATAAACAACTCTATTTTCCAATCCCATCATAACATCTAAATTCTTTAAACCAAAATCTCCATCAATCAAACATACTTTTAAGTTTTGATGTGCCAAAGCAATTGCTAAATTAACACTGATACTACTTTTACCCACACCACCTTTTCCAGATGTCACAGTAATGATTCTAGACATGTATGTAATCCCCCTTTTCTACAACGATATCATTATCTTTATAATAAACAAGTGACATTTCGAAAGTTGTAAAATGGTGTATAGATTTTCCAAAAAAGCGAATTGTTGCATTCTTAAATCTTTGACTAGAAATACAAGCTTCTTCACTTTGGCCTTCTATAATCCCAAAAACACCTTGCATGACATATAATTTAGCATACACTTGAACAATGGCCCCTGGATTGATTTTACCTGTAATTAAAGTATCTTCATAAATTTCTATTTTTTCTCCTGCATGTATAGAAGCACCGATCATTCTTAATTCTTTTTTCTCCTCCGTTTTTTCTTCTATAAAACCACCAAACAAGAGACTTTTACATTCTACAAGAACACCAAAAAATTGTAATATCTCATCATTTTCCAAAATTCGACCCTTCAAATCAAAAAAGGCCTTTGGGTAATAATCCTTCTTTTTAAAGAAAGATTGCACCAAAAGACCTTTTAATTCATTTAATAAAACTTCAAAATCGACTTCATTATCCATTATAAAAATCAAACGTCCATTAAGATTCTTAACTAAAATATACATCAATATCACCTTCAAATTTTAATTTATCGTGGATAAAATACACCCCATTAAAAATAACAATATTGAATAGTAATGTTGGTAGTAGTCTCTTAATTAGAAATGTTGTTATCACTAATTGAGTTGTATTTGTTATCCACATTAAAGAATATAACACACTCTCCTGTACAAAAATTGTCAAAACAACGATGACAATTGCCTCAAAATAAGTCATAACAGCTTTTTTCATATAACGCTTTTCAAAAAAAGAATACATAAAGAACAATAAGACATATACAAAAATAGAATTTCCATAAATTACACTAAAATAAATTCCACAAATTCCTGCAAAAATATAACGATGATCTTCATCAATTGTATTCGTCAATAAATCAAACATCATCACACCAACATAAGGAACAATTGTCAAATTTAATTTCAAAATTGAAGATGGTAAATAAAAACGTAAAATACTGTCGATAACAAAGGAAATAAACATGATAATTAAATATCTAACAAGCTTATTCTTCATTACCATTGACCTTCTTTACTACACTTACATAAGATAAATCTTTAAACTGCGCAGCCGTTTTAACAGTTAAAGTCATTGTTGTTCCATCACTTTGAGTTACCAGTTTTTTTGCTTTACCAATATAAATTCCTTTAGGACATTTTCCATCTCCACCTAAACCAGAAGTATAAACTTTCGCATTTTTTTCTAATTTATCAATTCCTGAAAGTAAAGTAATATTTAAAACTTTCTTATTAACATCATAATTTTTTAATAATCCATAAATCGTTTGATCACCATTAATAATCATTACTGGAATTTGATTTGATGGATTTTCACTTGTAAGTAACGAAACAGTAGAACTAATTTCCGTTACATGACTAACAACACCGATCATTCCTTTAGAATCACAAACTGCCATTCCTTCTTGCACATTATTTAAACTTCCAGCATCAATTGTAATTTCATCATTCCAATTTGTTTGATCACGTATTTGTACACTAGCTGCCTTCGTTTTATAATCATTTGGAAGATAATCCATTTCTGTTAATTTCTTTAATTTTTTAATTTCTGATTGTAAAACTTCATTTTCAGATTCAATATTGACATAAGAATCTAACTTTTCTTTTAAAATTCTATTTTCATCATAAACATCCTTTAAATCATTATATTCATTAAAGATATCATTTACAAAAGAAATAGGTTTTTTAATAATATAGTATTCAATCATAGAAATAGAATTACTTAATGTCTTTTCTAAACGGGATTGTTTTCTCCCTACAAAAAAACCAATAACTGATACTAAAATAACAACGACAAAAACACCAATAATAATTCTTTTATTTCTTTTTTTTCTACGATTGTTCATATAATCACCTCTAGTATCATTCATTATATAGAGTTCCCTAAAAAAAATCAATCTTCTTTATTTTGATAGATTTTTTTTGAAGCAAAACTATAAAAACAATGCTTACCAACAATTAGATGATCTATGAACTCTATTTCTAAACAATCTGCCATTTCTTTAATCTTTTGCGTTATTAATTCATCTTCTACAGATGGTGCAGGATTTCCACTTGGATGATTATGTATCAAAATAATTCGATTAGCACCACATCTAAGTGTATGTTGAAACACCTCTTTTGTTTCTAACATAGAAGCGTCTCCACTTCCTATAAATAATAATTTCTCTTGAATGATTTCTAAACGGCTATTTAAACAAAGTAAAATGACTTTTTCCTGTTTTTCAAACATCAATTTATGTTTAATATATTCATAACCATCTTGAGGTTCTTTAATAACAAATCTTTTTGTATTTTCTTTTTGCATTCTTTTCGCAAGTTCTATACTTGCCATTAATTCAATTGCTTTTGCTTGTTTAATACCTTTGATCTTCGTTAATTGATAATAGTCTACATCTTTTAAAGCTTGAAACCCTCCTATTTCTTCTAATAATAAAGAAGCCAAATTTAAAACAGACATTTCTTTATTTCCTGTTCTTAAAATCACTGCAATTAATTCTTGATTCGATAAAGTTTCAATTCCATTACAAATTGCTTTTTCTCTTGGTCTTTCAAAGCGAGGACAATTCAACATCATTTAAAGCTTTACTTTTATTTTTTTACTTAAACAATAGGCTAATACTATTTTTATAAGATCTCCAGGTATAAAAGGAACAACACACATCATTAAAGAAGCACTTAAATTCATCTTCGTCACAAACATAAACCACAGTGTTCCAATAAAATAGCAGATCACACTTCCAATAATACATGCTAAAACAATAGGAACTCTTGTTTTTAATTTTGAAATAACATAGACCATTATTGGAAACGAAAAGATATATCCCCCACTATAACCTAAAAGTGATCCCATACCACCTTGAAATCCAGCAAAAACAGGTAAACCAATCGCTCCCATCAACAAATAAACAACACATGCACTAACTGCTACTTTACAAGGAGCAATCAATGCAATTAAACAAACCATAAAGGTTTGTAATGTAATTGGTACATATCCCGGTAAATCAATTTTAATTTGCGAAAATATAGCCATCATACATGCCATAAGTGCGCAATAACACATTTCTTTTACTTTGAAGTTCAAAGCTTTCACCCCCTGAAAGCATATTATCAAAGAGTGACTTCCTTGTCAATTTGTTTTTAAAAATTGATAAATTGCATTATATTCTTTTTTTTCAATCTTCTTTTGATAACGATCATCTATAAAATATTCTTTAACCACACATGTATTTCCTTTTTCAGCAATCTCTTTTGCTTGTTGATGTGCCTCTTTTTGTTTTATAAAAATATCAGTAATAACAACATACTCTTGATCTTGATACATAAAACCCTTATACCCTAATTCTTCTATTTGTTTCATTGTATTTTCAGCATTTGCTTTTTCTTTATAGCGTCCTACTTGTACAACATAGATATTGATTTCTTGCTTAAGCGCTTGACTTACATAATACATAGTTAGTGTATTACATAAAAGCATCAAAAAAGTAAAAATAAGCATTCCTTTCTTTTTCATAGACTCACCTCTTTCTAGTCTATGAAAATTAATAAAGAATATGAAGGTACCAAAGTACCTTCATCTATTATCTCCATTCAATAGAAACAAGTCTTGGAATTGAAATACGACCACTAGAAGAATATAACATTTTATAAACGGCTGCTCCCACAACAACACAGACGATCCATGTTCCTACTCCTCCACCAATAATTTCCATTTGATTTGTTAATTGTAATTCTTGCATTTTCATTTCCTCCTTTTTTTATTTAAGGAACAGACACCCACTAACTTCCTCACTATTTATATAGACATTTTTTGAGTATTTTTCTTTTAAAAATTAAAAAAAATCAAGTTTTTTCAAACTTGATTTTACATAGCTGCTAATTTTTCTTTAACAGCATTATATTTTGATGTATAATCTTCTAATTTTTGACGTTCACTATCAACTTTTGCTTGAGGTGCTTTTGATACAAATTTTTCATTACTTAACATATTTGTACAACGTTTAATTTCCCCTTCAAGTTTTTGAAGTTCAGCTTGTAATTTTTGTTTTTCCGCTTCTTTATCAACATACGCACCAAGTTCAACGATCAATGTATTACCACCTTGAATCATAGCTGTCGCAATATCTTTAGAAGCTTTTTGATTATAGCCAACACAAGTTGCATTACATAATTTCTTTAAGTAAGGAACACATTGGTCTAATAAAGCTTGTAAGTTTTCATCTTTTGTTTCAATTGAGTATTCTACTTCGATTGCATTTTTAATTGTATAGTTTGCACGAATTTCACGAACACCTTTAACAATATCCATTAAATAAGTAAATTGTCTGTTGATGTTTTCATCATTGAAATCAGGATTTACTGTTGGATATTTAGAAATACAAATTGATTCTTCTAAATGTGGAATTGCTTGATAAATTTCTTCAGTTACAAATGGCATGAATGGATGTAACATTCTAACGATTGCATTTAATACATAAACAAGAGTATGGGCACTTGCTTGTTTTTCAACTTCATTATCACTATTTAAATGAACTTTTGTAAGTTCGATATACCATGAACAGAAATCATCCCAAATGAATTTATATAATTCGCTACCAACATTAACAAATTCAAATTTATCCATGTTCGCATCTACTTCTTCAATTACGTTATTTAAACGATTTAAGATCCATTTATCACATAAATTTAAATGATCAAATTTTAAATCTTTATATTCTAAATCTTCATCAATATTCATTAAAACAAATCTAGCTGAGTTCCAAATTTTATTAATAAAATTCCATGATGCTTCTAGTTTTTCAGGAATATATCTTAAATCCATACCTGGTGCTGAATTTGTAGTTAAGAAGAATCTTAATGTATCGGCACCATATTGATCGATAACATCCATTGGGTCAACCCCATTACCTAATGATTTAGACATTTTTCTTCCTTGTTCATCACGAATTAAACCATGAATCAAAACATGTTCAAATGGTCTTTGACCTGTAAATTCTAATGATTGGAAAATCATACGACTTACCCAGAAGAAAATAATATCATATCCTGTAACTAAAGTATTTGTTGGGAAGTATCTTTTAAATAAAGGATCTTCTGTATTAGGCCAACCTAATGTTGAAAATGGCCATAATGCACTAGAGAACCAAGTATCTAAGACATCTTCATCTTGTGTCCAGTTTTCGATATCTTCTGGTGCAGTTTTTCCAACATAAACTTCACCTGTTTCTTTATGATACCATGCTGGTACTTGATGTCCCCACCATAATTGACGTGAAATACACCAATCTTCGATATTTTCCATCCATTGTGTAAATGTTTTTTCAAATCTTTCTGGTACAAAGTTTACTTTAGAATCTTTCTTTTGATTAGCTAAAGCAGCTTCAGCCAATGGTTTCATCTTAACGAACCATTGTTTTGATAAATAAGGTTCAACAATAGCTCCTGATCTTTCTGAGTGACCTACTTGATGCAAATGTTTTTCAATATGATCAACAATACCCGCTGCTTCAAAATCAGCAACTAATTGTTTACGACATTCAAAACGATCCATACCTTGATATTTATGACAAAGTTCATTCATTGTTCCATCATCATTCATACAAATAGGCATGTCTAAGTTGTATTTTTTAGCTAAGGCAAAGTCATTTGGATCATGCGCAGGTGTACATTTCATAACAGCTGTCCCAAAATCCATATCGATATAACTATCAGCCATAATTGGTAATTTTTCACCATTAGCTGGGTTGATTGCATATTTACCAACTAAATCTTTATATCTTTCATCATCAGGGTGAACAAAGATAGCTTGATCGGCAAACATTGTTTCAGGACGTGTTGTCGCAATGACTAATTCTTGATCACTATCTACAATTTTATATTTGAAATAATACATTGCCCCTTCAATTTCTTTATGAATAACTTCGATATTACTTAAAGCTGTTCTTTGTACAGGATCCCAGTTAATAATTCTTTTGCCTTGATAAATATATCCTTTTTCATATAAACGAACGAAAACTTCTTTAACCGCTTGAGATAATCCTTCATCTAAAGTAAATCTTTCTTTCGAATAATCTAAAGATAAACCTAATTTTTCCCATTGAGCACGAATAATAGAAGCATATTCTTCTTTCCAAGACCAAGCTTTTTCTAAGAAACCTTCTCTTCCTAAATCATAACGAGAAATTCCTTCTTCTCTCATTCTTGCTTCTACTTTAGCTTGTGTAGCAATTCCGGCATGGTCCATACCAGGAAGCCATAAAGCATCATAACCTTGCATTCTTTTATAACGAATAATCATATCTTGTAAAGTTGTATCCCAAGCATGTCCTAAATGAAGTTTACCTGTAACGTTTGGTGGTGGAATAACGATGGCATAAGGCTTTTTAGAAACATCTCCTGCTTTAAAATATTCTTTTTCTAACCAATGTTGATATTTACCTTTTTCAACACTTTTATGATCATATTTACTCGCTAATTCTTTTTTCATTTTCATCATCCTTTTCAATAAAGCTTTCTTTATGTTCTTTAATATATTCTCCTAATTTATCACCAATTCCTGAAGAACGTAATAAAGAAACAAATTCATTTGTAAAATCAGAGAAATTGTATGTAGCGTATTCACTTGTTTCATCAATTTCATCTTCTTGATCATTTTCAATTAAAATAGCTAATTTTTCAGCTTCTTCTAATAAATGAGCAATATCATAACATTTCATTGTTTCAAATGCTTCTTTATAATAAGGTCGATAATTACAATAAGGTTCTGTTATAAAAAACGAATGGATTGAACCTCTTCCCCCTTCTAAAGAACATTCTAATTGGTACATTGTATAAATCAATAATTCCTCATGTGTTAAATAAGGAATAATATTTCCATCATAGTTATCATCTTCATATAGACGATCTTCTTTCGCATTAATATGAAAAATAACAGCTCTTGTTAGATCGATTGGTTCAATCTTATCAAAAACATCACTTGTAAGATGAGAAAACATATCTTTTTCTTGAGCTAATTTTTCTTCATATTGCTTTCTTTTTTCTTTTACTTGTTTAAATTTTTTACCATAAAAACTAAACAAGAACACACACATGATAGCAAAAATAATCCATACATACCAATACTCTGTAAAATAATTCATCTTTTTCCTCCTTAAAATAAAAAAGCCATCCCTCTAAGGACGACTTATATCGCGATACCACCTTAGTTCTAAGTATAAAACTTAGCACCTTAAAACTTTAACGCAGTTCTACGTGTTAAACTACTTTATTTCATCTAACATGCTCCTTGGCTACCTTCACTCTTTTCATTTATCCCTTTCCAGCAAACGGGACTCTCTATCAAACAAAGAAGAACTACTCCTCCAAATCATTGCAGTTCTATTCTATCAAATAGACTATTTCTCGTCAATCATTAACTTTTTGAATATTTCTTGTAAGCCATCTAAATAACAAATTAATTTTGACATTTGATAAATATTGACTTCTTCTTGTAAATTTAATTGAACTTGCGGAACAATTGATAAAATACATTGTATTAAGATTTTTTCTTCTTTTAAAAGCTTTACTTCTTTTAAATAATATTCTAATAACGGTAAACTCTCATAGAGTTCATCATGATTTTGAAAAATATCTATCAAATCATAAATACAATAATTAATTTTCATTTGATCAATTGAAATAAGTGTTTCATCACTAACAAAAATATGTTCCTTATTAAAATGATTATACGTTAAAGAAAGTCTAATTTCATTTTTACCTTTCATTATTTCTTGATATTGACTTAAATAATAATGTGCTTGATTTAAATAATGAACGATACGATAATAATTTAAAACAAGCATCCAACCTGCTGGAGATTTAAATTTTCTAAATTCAAATTCTCTCATTAATTCTTCATAATCATTTTTTCTTTGTTGAATCAAAGAAAAAAGATCATCATACTGCTTTTTAAAAAAAGCATCTTCTTCATGTTGCATAAAAAAAGAATGATTGTGTAAATACGCTAGGATTTGATAATATGTTTTTATTTTCATTTCTTTTTTTATATGATTATCTTCTTGTAAATAAGGCATAAGATAGATATATTGATCTTGAAAAGGTGTAAAATAGTGTTGTTCATTATTTAATATCAAATGAATAAAATGATGGAGATGTAAGGTATTAAGATGTTGATAAGCAACTTCTAGTTTCTTTTCATCAACAATCTTAACACAATAAAAATGATTAGCTGTTTTCACTTTATAGACACGCGGACTGATTTGAATCAGTCCAATTACGTCTAAATCATACTTTGTTTGAATGATCTTTTGGAGCATAAGGAATAATAAGAATTTGTCCTGCATCTAAATTTAGATCTTGATTATAGTCTCTAATCATTTTTTCATCTACCTGGTATTGTCTAGCTATTGAAGCATACGTATCATTTGGCAAAACGACATATAAATAATAAACACCTAGATCCTCGTCATCATCAACCTTTTCTTCTTTTTCTTTCGTTTCATAAATTTTTTCTTGTAACTTTTCAACATCATGAATTTCTTCGGGTGCCTCAGCAACGACTTGTTCATTTATCGTTTGAGTCTCAACATCCCTTGATAATTTTTCAATTTCATCAATAGGATCTTCATCAAGTTGAATATAACGATTTTCACCTTCTTCAACCCCATACACTCCAACTTCAATTTTAATTTTCAAATTACCATCAATAATATCATAATGAAAATCTTCAACCTTTAAATGAAAATCTTGACGATCTATAATCTTTTGATCATCCGCATAAACATCTAATTCCACATTTTCTAAAAAATGTCTTTTTTCTTGACTAATATATTCTCCTTTAATAGCAAGACTCCCCACCGCTCTAACACCATGATCTTCAATCTTATAGTCGATAGATTCATCAACCGTTAAAGAAACTAATTCCTTTAATTGATGTAATAAATCAATTTCCTTTTCGTAAAATATTTTTTGCATAGTCATCCTCCTAACAAAGTCTATGCAACAAATCATCAAATATGAAAAAAAGTAGGTTTCCCTACTCAAAATCTAAATCACAAAATTCATAAATTGCATTCCAAGCTTCTTGGATTCCTTTTTTCTTTAAACTTGAAAAACGAATAAATGTATCACTTGGATCAAAATGTAATGTATCTTTAATTAATTTTTCATTTTTCTTTAAATCATTACGTTTAAGTTTATCTTCTTTAGTCGCAACGACAATGACAGGTACACCATGATGTTTAACAAACTCATACATCATCACATCATCTTTTGTTGGTTTATGACGATAATCTACAAGTAAAATAAAACCTCTTAAAGTTTGTCTTTCACTAATATATTCATCCATCGTTTTACCAAATTGTTTTGTGACATTATTAGCAACTTTAGCATATCCATATCCAGGAACATCTACAAAATAAAGTGCATCATTGACATTAAAGAAATTCAAAGTTCTTGTTTTACCTGGCGTACTTGATACTTTTGCAAGACCATTTCTAGATAACATTGCATTAATAAAACTACTTTTTCCAACATTTGATCGTCCAGCTAAACACATTTCTGGAAAACTTTCTTTTGGCCATTGGCTTTTCCATGCGGCTGATAATATATATTCTGCTTTTTTAATTTTTACCATTTTTCATCACCTTTTGTATTGTACAAAAAAAATAACGAAAATTCAAGATTTCCGTTATCTAACAATTGCATGCTCTAAAACTGTATCGATATGATCAGCTAAAACAATTTCTAAATCATTTCTTACTGATTCTGGGATATCTTCGATATCCTTTTCATTTTCTTTAGGAATGATGATTTTTCTAATTCCAGAACGATGTGCTGAAATAGATTTTTCTTTCAATCCGCCAATTGGTAAGACATTACCACGTAAAGTGATTTCTCCTGTCATGGCAACATCATCTCTTACAGGTTTATTTGTAAAAGCTGAATAGATTGCAGTTGTAAGGGTGACACCTGCTGATGGACCATCTTTTTTGATAGCTCCTTCAGGAACGTGAATATGAATATCTTGTTTATCAAAGGCATTATCATCTAAACCATATTTTTCTTTATTAGCTTTTAGGTAATCTAAAGCAATTGATGCTGATTCTTTCATAACATCACCTAATTGACCAGTAATAATAAATTTACCAGTACCATCAAAATGATTAACTTCGATTGGTAAAATATCTCCACCAAATTGAGTATATGCCATACCTGTAACAACCCCTACTTGAGGACGAGGAAGTTTCTTTGTATGATCAAATGGTGCTTTTCCTAAGAATTCAACAAGTTTATCTTGATCAATTGTAACTGATTCAACTTTTTCTTTTAGGATAGCTAAAACAGTTTTACGACATAATTTAGCAATATATCTTTCAAGTTCACGAACACCTGCTTCACGTGTATAATGTTGAATGATTTCCATGATGATATCATCAGAAATAATCATTTGTTCAGGTTTTAATGAATGCGCATCTAATTGTTTTTTAATTAAATGTTCTTTAACAATCATTAATTTTTCTTGTTCTGTATAACTTGAAACTTCAATAATTTCAAGACGATCTCTAAGTGGTCCAGGAATTCCTCCTAAATCATTAGCAGTCGCAATGAATAAAACTTTAGATAAATCATATGGTTCTTCGATATAGTTATCAGAGAATTGAGAATTTTGTTCAGGGTCTAAAACTTCAAGCATTGCACTTGTAGGATCTCCTTTATAATCACTTGCCATCTTATCAATTTCATCTAATAAGAAGACAGGGTTTACAACACCAGCTTTTTTCATTCCTTGAATGATACGTCCAGGCATTGATCCTAAATAAGTACGACGATGTCCACGAACTTCTGCTTCGTCTCTTACTCCACCTAAAGAAGCTTTAACAAATTTACGATCTAAAGCACGTGCAATACTTTTAGCAATACTTGTTTTCCCCACACCTGGTGGACCTGCTAAACAGATAATTGGTGCTTTTAAAGATTGTGTCATTTGTTTAACTGCTAAGTGTTCAACAATTCTTTCTTTTACTTTTTCTAATCCAAAATGATCTTCTTCTAAAATTGCTTCAATTTTAGAAATATCTTCTTCATCTTTAGTTTCTTGATACCAAGGTGTTTTCATCACCCAATCAATATAAGTTCTAACAACGTTTGCTTCTGAAGATGCTGGTGGCATAGCTTCAAAACGACGTAATTCTTCTTCAATTTTATCCTTGATATATTGAGGATATGGATTTTCAGCTAATTCTTTACGAATTTGATCAGCATCGTCTCCTTTATCAACAGTATCACCAAGTTCATCTTTAATAGCTCTTAATTTTTCTCTTAGATAGTATTCTTTTTGATTTTCATCAATACTTTCTTTGACTTTTCTATTAATTGTATCTTCTAATTGACTAATCATTTTTTCAGATTCAATAGAACTTGCTACTAAAAATAATCTTTCATTAATTCTTTGTTCTTCAAGAATTTTTTGTTTTCTATCTAAATCAATTGGTAAATATTGACCAATTGTATCAGCAAGTAAACTAGCTGATGTTCCATTTGAAAGCAATGTTAAGCTTTCAGCTGGAATATGAGGCATATGACGTCTTGCTTGTTCAAAATAAGCTGTTGTTTTTCTTACTAAAGCAACTTCTTCATTTGTGTCTCCATAAATATCTTCTAAAACTTCAGCTGTTGAAAAAATTGAACCATCTTCAATTTTAAAATCTCGAAGGGCAACTCTTTTTTCTCCAGTAACAGTTAATTTGATTGTCCCTGCACTATCGCGACGGATTTTCTTTTCAATTTTACATAAAGTTCCAACATGATAAACATCATCATATTTCGGATCATCAACAATAGGATTGATTTGTGATACAAATAGGATATTGTTATCAAAGTCACGACTTGAAAGTTCAAGTGCTTTTAAACTAAGGGGGCGACCAACATCTAATGATAAACGGTTACCCGGAAAGACAATCATTCCTCTTGTGCACACAACAGGAAGGGTTAATAATGTACTTTCACTCATAATAATCCTCCTTTTTTAAAAAGACGCTTACGCGTCTTTTAAACTATTTCTTTAAGTTTTCTTTAACAACGTCTAACGCTTTTCTATTTAAAATATCAGCATCGATTTGGTACATATTTTGAGCGAAGATTTGTTTGATTTCTTCTAAGTCTCTATTATATGTATTTGCGATTGTTTCTAATTCGCTATTACGTTCTTCATCAGTTACTTCAATATTTTCAGCTTCAACGATAGCAGCTAAGATTAAGTTTAATTTAACTCTGTCTTTTGCTTGATCAGTTAAATCAGCTTTGATAGCATCTTTGTTTTTACCAGTGAATTGTTCATATAATTCAAATGATAAACCTTGTTGTTGTAAGTTCATTTCAACTTCTCTTAACATTGTATCTAATTCAGAATTTAATAAAGCTTCACTATCTTCTACTTTACAACATTCAATTAAAGCTTGAGTTAAATCAGAGAAGAATTTGTTTTCTACTTCATTTTCTTTTTGTGATTTTAATTGAGCTTTAATATGATCTTTTAATTGATCTAAAGTTTCAACACCTTCGATGTTAACATCTTTAGCTAATTCATCATCAGCTTCAGGTAAAACTTTTTCTTTAATTTCATGAACAGTTACTTTGAATGTAGCTTCTTTACCAGCTAATTCAGTAGCTTGATAATCTTCTGGGAATGTTACAACAACATCTTTTTCATTTTCACAAGTCATACCGATCATTTGATCTTCAAAACCTGGAATGAATTGTCCAGAACCGATTTCTAATGAATGATTTTCAGCTTTTCCACCTTCGAATGCTTCACCATCGATGAATCCTTCAAAGTCCATAACTACTGTATCACCTTTAGCAACTTCACCGTTTTCTTTAGTTGTTAATTCAGCGAATTGATGACGATAGTTTTCAACTTGTGCTTCGATATCTTTTTTAGCAACAGTTACTCTACCTTTTTTAACTTCTAATCCTTTGTATTCACCTAATTCAACTTCAGGTTTAACAGGACATAAGATTGTAATTTTTAAGTTATCATTATCAACACTATCAATATTTAATGTTGGTTGAGCAATTGGAGCAACTTCAGCTTTTTTCATGATATCAGCATATCTTTTTTGTAAGATTTGATCAGTAGCTTCATCATAGATAGCTTGTTTTCCAAGTCTAGCTTTAATCATAGCAACTGGAGCTTTACCAGGTCTGAAACCATCTAATTTAACTCTTGTAGCTAATCTTTTTAAAGCAGCGTCTTGAGCTTCTGCCCATTCTTTTTTATCAAATGTTACTTTAATTTGAGTAACAGCATTTTCTAATTTTTTTGTAGTTGTTCTCATTATATATTTCTCCTTATTCCGTATCAAAAGACATTATATACTAACCTTTTTTTAAATTCAACTATATTAATAAATTTTAATATTCGATTGATTGTATTGTTTCCAATACATCTTTTACATCCTCTTGATTGCAATTATATAAATATTCAATATCTTCTAATTCAATATCTATATATTGTAGAGATGCTAAATGATAATGAATAGCTCCTGCAATACTACGATAATCTTGTTCATCAATATATTTTGGATAGATTGAATAAAGATAAAAATTTAAAAATTGTTCACACATCGTAAGTAAAGATGGATTATCATCTTCTAAAGCATCCATCAACAATTTATAAATTTCAACACCAGATTCTTGATTCAAGACCATTGGGGCATAACTTGGGTTAATATCGTAGTGCACACCTTTTTTGACAACTTCCAAATCTTCATCAATTTCTTGATCAATCATTAATTCTATTAATAAACTTTTGGCAAAATCAGGTTGATCATTATCTCTAATAAATTGACGAATAGGAACAATCATACGACGAATATTCATGCCTTCCATTTGTTCAATAGCCATATAAAGTAAATCTTCATTTGTATCTTTTTTAGTTAAAATATTTTCGATATCTTCTTCATTAAAGACTTTTTGAGTCACCCCATCAAAAGATGCTTCTTGTTTTGCTAATAACAATTCATCATAAGCTGCATTAAAAACTGTTTCATATTGATAAGGAATATAAGGCATTGATAATTCCTCTACAATAATATTAATAGCTTCTTCAAATTCTTCTAAATCTTTTAAAATCGATACATAAATAGCAACAACATCATAATAAGTTTCTCCAGCAAGAACTTTTGCTTTCATACCTTCTCTTTTAGCTTGTTGTAACTCTTTCAATCCATATAAACAAACAAGTCTTTGATAACGTACTTGTTCATTATCCATATCATTTAAATATTGCAACGCTTCTTTATATTGACCTGTTTCAATTAAATCTTCTATCATTTTTCTTCTTCATCCTCATCATCATCTAATTGTAAATCATAAGTGATTTCGGGTTGTGTTTGTTCTTCTTCATGTAATTTTTGAATCATTTCACTATAACCCTCTAGTTTCCCAGTCTTCACAAAATCATCATCAGTAAGTGGCACAACTATCCCTCCTTCATTTTCGCTATTATAATATAAAATAAATCTTTAAAAAAGGCAAATTTTAAGACTATTTTATCACTCTTTTCATATTTTAAATAGTGAGGTGATTTCATGTATAAAAAATATTTAAGAAATATTTCAATGATTTTTTTATGTGCTTTTGCAACCTTTGTTTATTTTAAAAATGATGATGTTAAAACAGTGAAAAAGAAAGCCAATATGCAAACAGTTATTTTTAAAGATCAAGATGAAACGCTTATTCCTGTTTCTGTAGATATTGGTGTTAAGGATAATAAGGAAAATAATATTCGAGGGATTATTGAAACAATGAAATCAAAAGATTTTACTCAATTAGGACTTTATCCTATTTTTAATAAGAAATTAGAACTTAATGCTTTAATTATGGAAAGTAATCAACTTACATTTGATTTTACAAACAACTTTAAAATCTCTAACAATCAACAAGCTTTAGATATTTGTGAAGCTCTTAGCTATTTATTTTGTAAAGATGGTATTTCTAAAATCAATATGAAAATAGATGGTAAAGCTGTTTCTTCATTTGAAAATACAACAATACCATTAAGTTGTATCACTCCTAATTTAGGTATTAATAACTTTGAAACATCCACTTTTGATCTTTATCAAACCTCTTCCGTCCTTGTTTATAACGAAAAAGAAATTGCTGGAAAAACATATTATATTCCTACAACAACACGTATTCAAAACACAAACCAAACAATTGATCAAAAAGTATCTTTATTATTAGATCATTTTGAAAATAATACTAAAGTAGAAACAACTAAAAAATCACAATTAAACGATGGCTTACTTTCTATCTATTTATCATCACGTATTCTAGATAATAGCGAAAATATTTCCCCTACTCTTTATAGTCGTCTTGAAAAATCATTTTTATCACTTCCTGATGTTAGTTCAGTCCATATCTATATTAATAATGAACTTATTCAAGAAGATCAAAATGTAAGTACATCAATCGATAATATTGTACAAATCTAGTAAAGTTTTGTTATAATGTTTTTGGTGATGAAAATGAAAAAAATAGTAGTAATGTCAGATAGTCATGGTTATCATCAAATGATTAATCGTGTAAAAGAACTAGAACCCGATGGAGATTATTATGTTCACTGTGGTGATAGTGAAGCTGAAACATATATGATGCAAGATTGGTTATGTGTTAAAGGAAACAATGATTGGTATAGTGATTTTCCAAATCAAATCAAATTTAAAGTTGAAGATTTAAACTTTTTAGTTGCTCATGGGCATCGTTTTGGATATATGGATCGTGAAACAAGTATGATCTATACTTTGCAAGAAGCAAACTGTGATGTACTACTTTCAGGACATACGCATGTTCCTATGTATAAAGAAGTTGATGGTTATACACTTATTAATCCTGGATCTACAACTTTACCTCGTGGAGGAAGTAATCGAAGTTATTGTGTTATTTATGTAGAAGGTAAAGATTTGAAGGTTGAATTCAAAAATTTAGATGATTTTTAAAAAAGTATTGCTTTTTAAAAAAATATATGCTATTCTAGTTGAGCAGTTGAAAGTAAGCAATGTCTACGTAGCTCAGCTGGATAGAGCACACGCCTTCTAAGCGTGCGGTCAGGGGTTCGAATCCCTTCGTGGACGCCATTTAATAAACAACAACCTTCGGGTTGTTTTTTATTTTATACAAACGTTTAATCCAGAGATAAATATCTCTGGATTCTATTTTTACTATTTTGTTATTTTTATAAATTATTCAATTATATTTGTGGACCACATTTATTTTTTAACTTAATCCTGACAATGATCTCATAACAAGATCAACATCCCTATTTTCTAATTCTTGTATAATATGTAAATACGTTTTTTGTGTCGTATTCATACTAGAATGTCCTAATCTTCTTGCTACACTTGCAATCGATACCCCAGCAAATAAAAGTAAAGAAGCATGTGTATGTCTTAAACCATGTATTGATATAACTGGAACTTCTGCTTTTTTACAATATCTTTCTAAAACACCATTTACTGTTGAATTGTATACTTTTCCTTTAACAAAAATCGGTTGATCAGCCGGTAAATCTTTAATCAATTGAGAAAATTGAATAACCGTTTGCCAATCAATTTGTACTTTTCTAATAGATGATTGATTTTTAGTTGGTAAAAAACCTCCTTCACCTTTATAATCCCATGTTTTAGAGACAGAAATAGACTGTCTTGAAAAATTAAAATCTGCCGGTGTTAAAGCAAGCGCTTCTGAAAATCTTAACCCTGTCTTAGCAATCAAGAGAATCATCCATTCCCAACTAATTTCATTTTTTAATTCTAAAGTATCTAACAAAGTATGTAACTCAAACTGATTAATGTATTTTACTTTTTTTACACTCGGTGTTTTTCCTTTAATAATCGCTTTTCTAGTAGGATCTCTATCAAGTAATCCTTCATCTACAGCATCTAGTATAGAACCCTTTAATTGATGATGAAAATCCATTGTTGTTTGTCTTTCATGTTCTAAAGCATATTCATTTAATAGCTCTTGATAAGAAATTCTTGTTAAATCTTTTATCTTTAAATCAGGAATCAACTTTCTTAACCATCTAAGTGTCATCTTATACTTATCTAAAGTTACTTTTCTTATAGCACCTTCTTTATATATTTTTATCCACTTTTCATAATAGTCACAAAACAAATCATCTTTATTTATTTCATCCATATATATTATCTCCTATTATTGTGGTCCACATCCAATCATTCTTTATTTCATTATAATCCTCTTTGTTACTCGATTTACAAACGCTGATGAAGGGTAATAAGGCTGTCGAGACTATCTAAACATTGTCCAATTTTCAACTGTTCAGTGTATTTTGTAAAGCTAATTTTTTGTTGGTGAAGCACACTTCCTTTTATTCCTTGAACAGTACCTCCAGAACTTTTCATATTCAAAATATTTTGAAAAAATGGTGATAATAAATAGTACTTTAGATAGGTATTATCAATAACTTGATTATGACCTCGATATTTTATAATACGTTGTGCAAGTGCAATATTTGGCTTATTTACTTGAGCTACATTGCCACATGGAGCTTCAGTAGTAATAAGTACATCCCCAATTTTAGGCTTTCCTCGACGCATTACTTCTTCATATTTATCTTCAGGTATATACTCTTTAGAAACATCATAATCAATATATCCATCTTTGACATTTTTTGCTGTTACAAGAAATATTCCTGAATCAGATTTATTGGGGGTTTTTCCTCTATAATCTACATAATCACATAAATCAATTAACTTACGCTGTTCCCAAGTAAAAATATATTTTTATCAATATTAAAAAACCAAGAATTTCAATAAGATCCTTGGTTAATAAAATTATTATTTGATTTTGAACTATTTTCTAATAAATACCATATGAGAAATTAAGAGATTTTTTGTTATTTTACTAAATTTACACCTATTTAGAGAATTATAATTTCGCTGATGAAGGGTAATAAGGTTGTCGAGTTGTGAGAAATATTGACCGATTTTTATTTGTTCCTCATTAACAGGAACTAATAAATTGCTATTTTTTATATCATTAGAATTTAATGATTCAAAAGTTGAACCTGTTGTGATTTTTTTCCAAAAACCTTCAATATCTTTTTTTATTAAACTTTGAAATATAAATTCATTACCTTTAATTGCAGCTACTCCTCTACCAATTACTACATTATATGCGGTTTTTCCCATAGAACCAGCCGGTGCACGAACACTCATTATTAAATCACCTACATCGGCCTTTTTTGTCATTTGTGTTGTCCACAATCTAGGTTCTACCCATCCATCTTTTATATCTGAATTACCTTGTACGAGTATATAATCTTTGGGTTTTTCTGAATACGTGCTCCCATCAGGAGATTGCCCCATGATTATTTGAGTAACATCACCTAACTTACGCTGTTCCCAAGTTTAGTTGCTTTCGCTCCATCCATCATTAAAATCACATACAAAAAATCTATAATTATTCAATCATTTTAGTAATTTCATAAATTTTTACATCTTTCTTTAATTATCGTTTCTATTAGTCGATAAATTTTCCAATTTTCTAGATTCATTTCCACTAAGTTATCCTACATTATTAAATCATCACACGCGAGCTATGCCCACCTCTATTTTTCTTTTATTAAACCATCAAAATGCGCTTCAACAATTTTATCCATCTGATCTGCAATTTGTTCAAAAGGAAGATTCAAATCAAGTGTTTTAACACTAATTTGATTACCATGCATTTTATATACATTATCTAGCTGAATCAATTCATCTGTCTTTGCATAAAGAAGCATTCCTGAAACTGTATTATTTATATCATTAAATTGATATTCACGGTTTTTTACATATGTAAATATCTGATATAGATTATTTGAATGTAAAGTATGTTTAAGAAACTGAACCTGTGTTGTACTTACGTAATACTTAGCATCAATAATTAAAACTGTATTCTCTCTTTGAAGGTGAATATCACTTTGCATAATTGGAAGCATATCGTCCATTCCATCATCTAATGACCACGGTATTTGAGAAGCAGAAACAGATAATTTTGGATAGTGTCTTTTATAATATTCAAGAATGAATTTCTCATACAAGCGATACATTCTTTTTTCATCAAAAAAATCCATTAGTTTAGTTGTCCCATACATATTTGTCTGAAGCAACCCTTTTACTACCAAATAACATATTGAAATCAACATTTGATATGATTGATTATTCCTGTTGTATTGAAAATTCCAATTAACAGAATATAAATCAATTGGTGTTACATCTGAAAAGTACACCATCAACTTACGTAATTCTTTCTTTCTAGTTTTTTCAATATCCGCTTTAAGAAGTATTTCTACTGTTGATTTGATGATCCTATTCATAGTACTATTTACAGAAAAATCATCATATATACAAATCAACTTATTTTTGATCATACTTTGAGTCTTCATAGATTCATTAATATCAATTTTTCCTCGAAGAGTAGATAATTCCTCTGTATGAGATAAATACTCTTTTCCAAGTCCACGTTTTAGTTGAATAGAAATACCTTTTGCCAAAATCGCCGCCATCAACTCTGCAGTATTATTAAACTCCTCAGTAGCTAATCTTTTATATCCCTGTTCATTTAGAATTTTGAAAACATATGATAACATATAATAAATATTTCGGATTGGAATCACTTAACTATACTCCTTAAATTATCGCTCCAATCTTTTACCTTTGTTGGTTCATCAAACCAATATTCCTTCAAAAGTGGAATCAGTTCGTATTCAACAATACCTGAAAGAGTATGGTTTGTAATTGTATCTGAAGACAGATTACAAAAATAACTATGACCTATACAAAATCCATCACCCAACGATTCGTCATTAGATATCACATTATTCAATTTTTCCACACAAGTTATCAAATTATCAAATTTCTTATTTTGCAGTTTCATTTTGTACTCTATGAATCCATCAGTTGTAAAAGCCGGCTTTAATTCAAAGAAAGCAAACCTTCTTCTAAGCGCATAATCTAACATTGCTAAACTTCGATCAGCTGTATTCATCATACCAATTATATAAATATTCGGCGGAATAGAGAATTTTTCATCAGAATACAGTAATTGCAAAGATTTACTTCTTTTATCATTTTCAATAAGCATAAATATCTCACCAAATATTTTACTTAAGTTACCTCTGTTGATTTCATCAATAATAAAGAAATAATCATTATCACCATCAATTTCTGCCTTCTTACAAAAATTATAAAACGCTCCTCGTGTCAGTTTAAATCCGTCCATAGAAGGTCTAAACCCCATGATGAAATCCTCATAAGAATAGCTTTGATGGAATTGTACCATCATAACTCTTTCTACATCTTTAACTCCCATCATAGAAAATGCAAGTCGTTTAGCAGCAAAAGTCTTACCTACACCAGGAGCTCCTTGAAGAATAATATTTTTTTTAACTCGAAGAACATCAATCAATCTTTCGTATTCCCCCTCAGACATAAAGACTTCTGATAAGAAATTTTTCTTAGTATACACTGGATAAGATTTTTCAACTTCTTCAACATCTTCTTCAGACTCATCTTCAAATAAATCATCAAGTTTCTTAACATAATCTGTATAAGGTGTAATATCAGTGAGAGTTTTCATGACAGCTTGTCCTGGATGAGGCCATTCTCCTTTATGAGTCCAATCTACCCTTCGAATATTTTTATACTCATCAAAACGTTCTTCATTAAATTCATAATCTGATGTAACAATACCTCGGCCAATTAACTGATGCATCCCTTTCTTTACAAAAATAATATCTCCAATCTTCATCTCATTCACAAATTGCCATGTAGCATGTGCGGAATTTTTATAAGAAAGCTTTTCATCAAAAATTTCTTTCATTTTCAGTTTAATTTCATCCTTCGAATTAAATTTTCGAAGATCGCCAATTTGTCCCCAACCAATTGCCATAATACCATTACTATAGAATTCATCCCACATTGATGAACCTTCACCAGGTGCATAAATCCAATAACGTATAGTATCAACATCATCTGCAAGAGTATCACTTTGTTTTGTTGCACTTTTTTTCTCTGCTGCCTTTTCCTGATTAACTTGCTCTGAATATTTCCATGCTTCAAAGGATAATTCCTTGAAATCATTCAAATCGCACTCAGAAGTTTGTAAATAACTACGCATTTCCTCTAATATCAAGAAGTATTTAGAAGAGGAAATTTTTGCTTCAACTTTAGGTAACTTACTAACAACCTCCGCAGGTACCTTTCCAGATTCATATATATACCACTCATTTCGACTATCTAAATTCAAGAATGAATCTGGAGAAATCCAATACAAAGCCATTGTAATTTTACCGTTTCCATTTCCTTTTTTGTTAATAGTTAAATCAAAATAATGTGATACTTTGTTTTTATGTTCAATAGAAGAATCATTTGCATATGACAATGCTGATGAAAATAGTTCCCATAAATCATCTATGTCATTTTCATCACGATCTCCTATAAAATAATAGAAAGTAGAATTTTGGGGATTGAGTACCGGTAGACTATCAAATGATGTAGGAACCTCCGTTTGAATATCGAATAATTTAGCAATCGCCATTAAAATATTGATACGATTTTTATCCTTTAATTTCTTATTAAAAAGTCCAAACACCGTAAAAGGATCAATATCAACAAGTTTATTATCCCTTTCTAAAGTAGGCATATTTATATTTGTCATCGTATAAATTGCTTTTACTTTCTCTACAAGTTCATCTCTTCTATCCTTATATTCCAGTAATTTCAAAGCTAATTCTTTATAAAAATTCACCCAACCAAATTGATTTTTTTCATTCATATTTTTCTCCTAGTTACATTCTAATTATTTTAGTAATTCCATAAATTTTGCTAATTCTTCTTTAGCTTCTGGTGTTGTACCTTCTAACTGATCAAGTAAACCAAATAATTCTTTAGATGTTTTTTCTATTTCTTGTCTTACTTCATTTAATTCTTTCATTACATCAGGTAGTGGTGTAACTTCTTCCTCTTCAAATGTATCAACATATCTAGGAATATTTAAATTATAATCATTTTCTATTATTTCTTCTCGAGTAGCAACATGAGCATATTTATCTACATCTACCCTATTTTTATATGTATCAATTATTTTATTAATATTTTCTGCTGTTAATTTATTTTGATTTTTTTCCTTGGTAAATTCTTTAGAAGCATCAATAAATAAAATATCTTTACTATCTCCTCTTGCTTCTCTACCTTTAAAAACTAATACACATGTTGGAATACTTGTTCCATAGAATAAGTTTGCAGGCATTCCTATAACTGCATCTAATAAATTTTCATCTATAATATTTTTACGTATTTTACCTTCTGAACTTCCTCTAAATAAAACACCATGAGGTAAAACAATAGCCATCGTTCCTGTTTTTTCTAGGTGATATAATCCATGTAAAACAAATGCGTAATCTGCTTTAGAGGCAGGTGCCACTCCAAAATTAGAAAATCTAGGATCTTTTTCTCTACTAACACTTTTAATATCCCATTTTTGAGAATATGGTGGATTTGCGACAACTGCATCAAATTTCAATGGTGTTTGTACTCCATCTTTTTCAGCAAATGGCCAATCTCCGTCAAGAGTATCTGCTCTTCTTAACTCCATATTACGATAATTTACACCGTGCATCATAAGGTTCATACGTGCTAAGTTATATGTTGTTGTATTTAATTCTTGGCCATAAAACATAACACTACCTTTTTTATCATGCGTTGGTAATTCTTTTTGTACTGTTAATAATAATGATCCTGAACCCATTGTAGGGTCATATACTCTAAATTGTTCATCTGATTCTTTGACATTATATGAGACTAATTTAGCTAAAACTTGGCTTACTTCATGAGGAGTATAGAATTCTCCTCCCTTTTTACCGGCATTAGCAGCAAATTGTCCAATTAAATATTCATACACATCTCCTAGAATATCATGTCCTGAATCATCTTTAAAATTAAATTCATTAATCATCAATACAATATCATTAAGCGCTTTAGCACGTTCATTTGTACTAGTCCCTAATCTTGTATCTCCTAAGTTAACATCAGAAAATACATTCGCAAAATCATTTTCAGCAATAGGATTACGTTTAGCATTAGTATTAAACGAATCAAACATATCTTGGAAATCACTTGCTTTAATCTTATGATTATTGATTTTAGCTACAATTGCTTCCCATCTATATTCAGGAGTAATTGCATATCCCAAACCTTTACTTATTTCTTCTAGATATTCATCTAATTCATCTGGATCTATTACTTCATAATATTCTTCCATGTAGTTATCTTTCAAATAATCATCTTGATTTTTTGAAAGATATCTATAGAACATAAATGGTAATATATAATTTTTATATTCACTTGCATCCATGGTACCACGTAACTTATTAGCCATGGACCATAATTTAGTAGTTATTTCAGTTGCATTACTCATTTTTTACAATTCTCCTTTATATAAACATTCTTTTTAAACATGTTTTCTTTAAATTTTTCAATATTTCTAGCTCTCGCTGATGAAGGGTAATAAGGTGGTCAAGATTAGAAAAATATTGTCCAATTCTAACTTGTTCATCATAATTCGGATATGAAATATCCAAGTTATTGACTTGTTCTAACGATAAGTTTGGTTGAGCTCCAATTGTTGGATTCCTTCTAATGAAATCTTCTACAGCTTGTCCTTTTAATACTGTTGTAAGATATGGTATGTATCCTTCATTTATTCGTAAAATTGCAAGCGCTTGATTTGTATTAGCTGGTAAAATACTCGATTTTACAACACTTACACGTCCCAATGTTCCTGCAATAGAAAATAAAATATCGTTTTCTTTTAATTTTGAACGTTTTAAATAGCCTTCATGTTCTGCAATACTTATTTTTGATGTTGAAGTGATTTCTCCATTATCGATATCTATATTTTCTACCTTAATAAAATTAACCTCCCCGTTTCCTGACTTATCTTTTGGAGTAGTTCCTTTTGTAATAAGTGAACATAATGTTCCTAACTTACGCTGTTCCCAAGCATCCGTAAATCCAGCAAATCTTACCTCAGGAATGCTTGATTCATCTCGAGGAAACATTTTTTTCAACATGGATTTCTTTAATTCTTTCAATTGATCACACTCACGCTGATGAAGGGTAATAAGATGGTCAAGATTACCTAAGTATTCTGAAATTTTTCTTTGCTCATCTAAATTTGGAAGAGAAATTACTGTAGATTTAATATTTTCAGCATTTATATTTGTATTTGCAGATGTTTGAATTATTTTATTTAATTGTGATTTGAATAAATCCGATTGGTAAAAATACCCAAAAAATTCATTCGTAACTTGTTCCATATCAAATCTAAAATCTATTAGATATGAACCAAAAATAGCAGGAATATCAACATCTACAATACCATATGTTCCTACTGTTCCACTTCTCACAATAAGAAAATCCCCTAATTCAGTTTTAAATGCTTCATAATCTTTTTTTGTTGCATTAATTTTAGGTGTATCTTTCAATAATAATTTATTCTCTGAAAAATCAGTTCCTCTTAACAAATAATATTTTTTATTATCATTATAATCTTCTATGGTATAAAATCCTTGTTTATGAAATTTTGTAATTTTAGAAACCTTACGCTGTTCCCAAGCTTCGGTAAAACCTTTGAATCTTATGTCTGGTTTTGTCTTATTTTCTTTCATATTCTTCCTCCTTCACTATTTCTAATCCATCTTTTTAATTTCATCTGCAAGAATATAAACTGCTTTTCTAAATTCTTTACGATATTTGATCCAAGGTAATACTTTTATTTCATAAGCTGCTATTTCTTTATAGTCATCTTTTGCTTTAATCATAATATCCGTGATTTCATTTTGATTATCTAAATCTTCTTTCCCATAATGATGTTTATCTATAAGTTTTTCTAATTCTTTTGGTCTAATTGAATTGTCTAATCCCCATTTACGTACAAAATCAGTAACTAGTTTTAAGTTTGATTCTTTTTGTGATAAATCCATTGCTCTATTTATTAGTTCAACACTTCGTGGTGCAGGATATTTATCAAATACAAATTCTTTTTTGTAGATTCTTTCTACAAAATTACGAATCTTATATTTTTCTTTTTCATTATCAGATTTTGCTAACTCATTATGTATTTCTTCTTTTGTTTGTGTAGCTTTTTCCATTTCATCATCATGTACTTCATCTGCCATTTGAGCAATCAATTCAGTTAAATAATCATAATTAATTGTTACATCATGAATATGTACCATTTCTAGATTTACTTGTGAAATATCTATATTATCTCTTTCAGCTCTATTTTCTTTGATTTTATCAGCGATAGTTGTTGTCAACAGAACCTCTTGATCTTGACTGATGCCAATCTTTTCATAAAAAGATTCTGGATCATCATAAGCAGAAATAACATTTCCTTCATCATCTTCAGTATACTGTTTTAATTTGCTTAAAAGTTGATTGTAAATATTCAAATTTTCAAACACTTTATCTTGATCATTTTCACCAGGTGGAGCATTTCTAAAGCCATCTGTTAGTTCTGATAAAATATGAATTGCATTTTGTAAATCACTCAATACTTCTGAAAATGGTTTAGAAATAATACCATATTCTTCATTTCCATCTTTCATTTCTGTAATATCCATTTGTGTCTGTACATTTGCTGATGCTCTATTTGAGTAAACATAGAATGCTTCATTCATAGCAAACTCATTTTGTACAGGCCAACGATAGTTAATGACATTACCCCAAGGTTTTTCAACTAAATTATGCATTCTGTTTGTTCTAGAATAAGCTTGTATTAGGTTTCCACCTTTTAATGTTCTATCAACATAAAGAGTATTTAATTCAGGCGCATCAAATCCTGTAAGTAATTGATCAACAACAATTACTAAATCTAAATACTTACCATCATCTGCTGTTTTATTAAGCCTTCTTGCTAAATCATCCGTATATTGTTTTACAGTAGTCATATCAAAAGTTGTTGAAAATAACTTATTGTATTCTTTTATTGCCCTATGTAAATTATTATTTGTTTCTAATTGATTATTTCCATTAGAAGTATCCATAGAAAAACTTACCGCCACTTTTAAACGTTGATTTTCCGGTCTAACTTTATTTTCTTCTTGGAATTTATCAAAATACTCCATTGCTCGTGGTGTAGAAGCACGATTGCCCCCTACATGAACTGTAAGCAATGCATTATACTTTCCATTATTAGATCTACTTTTCCAATTATCAAAAATATCTTTAACAACTAATTCTACATGTTCATGACTTGTATCATAAACACTCGATTTTATATTGTCGTCAATATCTTCTTCTGTAGGATTTTCAGGAGCTTTAATTGTTTCTTTGAATTCCACATTAAATCCTAATACATTTTTATCTGCAATCGCTTCTTTTATTGTATATGCATGTAGTAAATCTCCAAAGATTTCTCGTGTTTCAGGAAATTTAGGAGTTCCTGTATAACCAATCCATGCTCCATTAGGTATTTTTTTTCTAATTGTTTCAAGCATCCCTTGATCTTCGCTTCCATCTCCTGTAGATCTATGTGCTTCATCAACAATAAATAAGATATTATCATTTAAAGGTTTAAAACTTTGTCTTGAAACATAACGTGACATCTTTTGGATGCTTGTTACGATAATATTTTTATCACTTTTTATAGTTAATTTTCTATGCAAATCAGATATGTTTGCTGTATCACTTACAACCCCTGTTTTTCCTTCAAATCCAGCAACAGGATCATAAGCTCGATAAGCATCTGCTGTTTGATTTGTAAGAGCAATTCGATCAACTAAAAAGATTACTTTATCTACATTAGGTAATCGACTTGCAAGCCATGCTGTTTTAAAACTTGTAATTGTTTTTCCACTACCTGTCGTATGCCAAACATAACCTAGTTTGCCTTCATCATAGCTAAAATCATGTTTTCTTACTTTATCAAGAACTCTTTTTGTCGCATAAACTTGATACGGTCTCATTACTTTTATACTTTCTTTATTCTTTGTCCCGTCTAATACCATATATCTTGTTGCCAAATCATGTGCCATTGGTATTGATAGTACTTTATCTGCAAAAGTTTTCCATGAATAAACAGGTTTTGCATCTTCTTCATTTTGCCAATTAAATGCAAACGCTTTATTAAAGCTTTTTAAAGTTGTATTTGACATATATCTAATATCAAATGGTGTCATCGCTATTAATATTTGAAGCGTTGAAAATATACCAGTATATTGCTTTTCTGATATATATTGTTCCATTTGATTTAATGCTTCATTAGTTGAATGCATTGCTTTTTTTAGTTCAATTTGAATAATTGGTAGCCCATTAATAAGTAAAGTAACATCAAATCTTCTATTAGGTTTACCATCTACAATTTTTGGTCTTTCAATTTGATTAACAATTTGATAAACAGTATTTCCCCCACCAACTTGAGCTTGATCAAACACCGTTAAAAAAACATGTTGGCCACTATCAAGATCTATTTCTATTTCAGAAACACCATTAACCCCATATAAAAACTGTCCTGCATGATAAGGAGTATCAATATTTGATATTATCTTTTTTACTTGGTTAAATTCAGTTACTGTTAGTGGTTCTTGTAATCTCGCTCTATTATTTTGTTCTAGAATTGTTTTAAAATTATCCCATAATTGTTCAGTTGTTTTTATTTCTTCTAAATATTCCCATTGCTTAACACCACCAATATGTGTTAAATACTCTATAACCTCTTTTTCAAATGCTAATTCCGATTTATTTTTGTACTCACTCATTTTTGTTTTCCTCCCTTTATCGATTCTTCCAGAACCGAACCAACACATTTTTCAGTCAAATCCTTATATTTATTTAAACAACTATGTAAATAAAGCATTTTAAAATAAGCTTCTCCTATCTTTTTTTGCTCTTCAATTGAAATAATAGGAATTTCAAGATCATTCAATGATTTAACAGGTATCTTATATACTGCACCTGTTCCCTGAAGCATTCTCTCCTTTTGTCTTTTAATATCCAAATAAGAATTAAACAAATAAACAAAATAATATTTATCTAATAAATCATTTTCAAAAACAACTTTTATAAAATTTAACGTAAGTATTTTTCCATGATTTCCTTTACTTACTATCGCTGCTTGTTGTAAAGCTAAGCTTATAACAACATCTCCTTCTTCCAATTTAAACGATTTATCGTAATTATTAATTACACTTTCCCTATCCAAATAATAATCATTCATAAAATCATTTTGATCATAAAATACTGAATTTTCCATTTTAGCTCGTGTAGGATTAATACCAGAAACAAACGTAACATAATCCCTTAAGAAATGTTTACTCATATAAGTCTCCTATCATTAAATTCAATAAATAATGTCTTCTTCTACTTATAAGTATAGCACTTTCATTTTTATAAACAACGATTTTTTGTAATTTAATTAAATTTCACTTTTTACATTCTTGGGAACAGCGTAAGCTGAGGGATGAAGCAATAGAAATACTTGCAGGTGGAGATATTGACAAAGAAAAAACTGTTGAAAACGGTAAATATCCAATTTATGCAAACGCTCTTACAAACGATGGTATAGTAGGATATTACGATGATTATTATAGAGTGACAGCACCTGCTGTGACTGTAACAGGGCGTGGTGAAGTCGGATATGCTAAGGCAAGAATGACCCATTTTACGCCCGTAGTAAGGCTTTTAGCTGTTTGTTCTAATCATGATTGCTATTTTTTAGAAAATGCAATTAACAATCATAAAGTAGTTGTTGAATCAACGGGCGTACCACAGTTGACCGTTCCACAGCTTTCTTCTTATAATATTTTCTTTCCAGCGAATGATAAAGAAGAAGTGAGAATTGGCAAGTATTTTCACACGCTCGACAACCTTATTACCCTTCATCAGCGTTTGTAAATCGAGTAACAAAGAGGATTATAATGA